>Ga0164241_10000049_pt1 | contig 286253 bp, 261 predicted proteins | sample OricomyardsoilBY_FD_108780 | JGI IMG/M metagenome (GOLD analysis project Ga0164241, IMG submission 108780) | Backyard soil microbial communities from Emeryville, California, USA - Original compost - Back yard soil (BY) | ecosystem: Environmental > Terrestrial > Soil > Unclassified | place...
CAACGGCAAGCTCAGCTTCGCGGACAAGTCGGATCTGGAGCTGAGCACCGAGTGGATCATGGTGCACGGCGAGCTGGAAGTCGGCACCGAGGCCAAGCCGTTCACGCACAAGGCCACCATCACGCTCACCGACAACGTCAAGAACGAACAGATGATGGGCATGGGCGATCGGGGCATCATGCTCTCGGGCGGCACGCTGAACCTGCATGGCAACCGGTCGAACACCTGGACCAAGCTTTCGAAGACCGCCGAAGCCGGCAGCAACTCCATCGAAGTGCTGAATGCCGCTCAGTGGCAGGCCGGCGATGAGATCGTGCTGGCGTCGACGGACTTCGATCCGCGCCAGGCCGAGCGTCGGACCATCGCTTCGATCAAGGGCAATGCCATCCAGCTCGACAGGAAGCTGGACTACATGCACTTCGGCAAGATCACGTTCGAGGTAGACGAGCGCGGTGAGGTGGGTCTACTCACACGCAATATCAAGATCCAGGCCTCGCCCGATGCCGAGCAGTCCTTCAAGGGCGGCCACATCATGGCCATGGTCACGAGCAGGCTGTTCGTCGACGGCGTGGAGCTCAACCGCATGGGCCAGCACATGGAACTGGCGCGTTACCCGATCCACTGGCATCTGGTCGGCGATGCAGGCAAGGGCCAGTACATCAAGAACGCGGCCATCCACGACACCTACAATCGTTGCGTGACCGTGCATGGCACCAATCACGTGCGGGTCGAGAACAACGTGACCTACAACATCGTGGGTCACTGCTTCTTCCTCGAAGACGGCATCGAGCACGGCAACCAGTTCGTGCACAACCTGGCCATCCAGGTGAAGTGCCACATGAGCAAACCCTGCGTCCCAGCTGATCTCGCCCCAAATGGAGAGCTCAGCTCCACATACGCGAATCGCCAGGCCATGAGGCAAGCCAGCATGTCCGGCAAGGACACGCTGCTGCCTTCGGACAACACGGTGGCGGCTTACTGGATCACCAATCCGGACAACACCTTCGTCGACAATGTGGCTGCCGGTTCCGATGCGAATGGCTTCTGGTTGTCGTTGCCGGAGCACCCGAACGGGGCGTTCCTGGACACGGATATCAGCAAGGCCACCTGGCCACGCCGCACCAGGCTACGCGAATTCAGGAACAATACGGCGCACTCGAACTACGACGGGTTCATGTTCGACCGGAACATAAATGTGGAAAACGTCTTCGGGTTGGCCGGCCCCTCGTACATGCCCAGGGAAAACCCTGCTGACAATGACAGCAAGCGCCTGGAGTCACACTTCGAGAATCTCACCACCTGGAAGAATCGCAATGGCGGCTTCTGGGGCCGTGGCGAGTTGTTTGTCGTCAGGAACCTGAAGACGGCGGACAATGCCATTGGTTACACGATGTCGACCGGTTCCATCGGCGATGATGTGTTTACCTCGCGCGTGGTTGATTCGCTGTTCGTGGGCGAAACCGAAAACGTCGGCAACCCCAGGACGCCGGAGGAAAAAGCCTATGGCCGCAGCCTGCCGAAACCGCTGATTCCCGACTTCCCGATCCGCGGCTACGAGTACTACGATTACCGTCTTGACGTGGTCAACACGACGTTCGTGAATTTCCAGGACAACAAACAGCGCGGAGCAGGGGGGCTTTCCTGGCTGTTGTTCACGGGCGCTGGGGTAACCACCGAAAACACCGTCTCGGGTGCAAAATACGTCAATGCCAAGCCCGTCTACTTTCCGAAGATCGACGCCAGGTTCGATAGTGACAACCGGGGCGCTGTGTCCTACCGGACCGCGGCGATCCACGATCTGGACGGCTCGTCGACCGGCATCCCTGACTCCTATGTCCTGATCCACGACGGCGAGAACAACAGCGTCGCCACGGACGACACCTGCGAGATTCATCCCACCTGGAACGCCGCTGTGTGCAAGGGTGATATCGGACGCATTCAGTTCAGCGCCAGGAGGCCCGGGCCCACGAGGGGTGCTGGCCTTGCGCTGAAAGATGTTGCTCTGCGGTCCGCTGTGTCTGCGCCGCCGCGGGTGACTGCTCTCACGCCGGCGGCGGCTCCTCAACAGCCAATCACCCTGAGCCGCAACGGCAAGGACTTCAAGATCACGGCCAACCAGGGCACGGTGCGTGGCGGTACCGAGATCCGTGTGAAAACGGAAAGACCGGAAGTTGCCATCAGCCTCACCGAAATGGCCAAGGACTCATGGGTCGTGTTCGAGCTGCCGGGTTTCGCCAACGCGACCTCCGGGAAGCAGCAGGACAGCCTCGATACCCTGCGCAACGCTACCGAGACTTCGTATTTCAAGGGTCCGGATGCCGTCTGGGTGAAACTGGTCATCCCGACCGCCCCCAAGGGTGTTGGCAGGGATCAGTTTGGCCCGTTGGACACTCAAACCAGCATTACGGTAAGCCGATAAGCACCTGGAAATCTTGGGGGGATTGTCGTCATGAGTGAACGAATCTCGGTCTTTCGTAAATCACTGGTTCCAGCACTCCTGCTCGGCGGCATCTTCGCTGTTCTGGCGGGCCAGGAGGGGGTAGCCCAGTCGGTGAAGCAGGCGAGGTGGTCTGATCCCGCCACCTGGCCAAACCGCAAGGTGCCGGTCGCAGGCGACAAGGTCACCATCGGCAGGGACAAGGATGTGGTCCTGGACATCAGTCCGCCGGCGCTGGGTGGTTTGTCCATCGACGGCAAGCTCACCTTCTCGAGCGATGCCGACCTGGAGCTGACCTCCGAGTGGATCATGGTCCACGGGGAACTGGCGATCGGCAGCGAAGCTGCTCCCTACACCCGCAAGGCAACCATCACCCTCACCGACAACGTCAAGGGTGAAGACGTCATGGCCGGCATGGGCGACCGCGGCATCATGCTCTCGGGCGGAACGCTGAACCTGCACGGTGATCGCAAGAACACCTGGACCAAACTGACGAGCACGGCCAAGGCTGGCAGCACCTCAATACAAGTACTGCATGCGACCGAGTGGCGCGTTGGCGACGAGATCGTCCTGGCATCGACGGATTACGACCCCCGGCAGGCCGAGCGACGGACCATTGTTGCCATCAAGGGCAACACGATCACGCTCGACAAGAAGCTGGAGTACATGCACTTCGGCAAGATCACCTTCGAGGTCGATGAGCGCGGTGAGGTTGGTCTACTCACACGCAATATCAAGATCCAGGCATCAAGCGATGCGGAGCAGTCCTTCTTCGGCGGGCACATCATGGCGATGCCGTCGAGTCATATGTACGTCGAGGGCGTCGAGCTGAACCGCATGGGTCAGAACCTGACCCTTGCCCGCTACCCCATCCACTGGCATCTGGTCGGCGAAGGCCAGGGGCAGTACATCCGGAACGCTGCGATCCACGACACCTACAACCGCTGCGTCACAGTCCACGGCACGAACAACCTGCAGGTTGAGAACAACGTGACCTACAACACCGTGGGTCACTGCTTCTTCCTCGAGGACGGCATCGAGCACGGCAACCAGTTCGTGCACAACCTGACCATCCAGACCAAGTGCCATACGTCCAAGCCCTGCGATCCAACCAACCTCGCTCCGTTCGGATCGACGGCGGACCGCTTGAACTTCACGACCGGCGGGCAGGACTCAAAAGAAGTCCTGATTCCATCGGATAACACGGTGTCGTCCTACTGGATCACCAACCCGGACAACACCTACCGGGACAACGTGGCCGCAGGTTCCGACGCGACCGGTTTCTGGTTCGCCTTCCCGGAGCATCCGATAGGCCAGTTCGAAGGCACGGATATCAGCAAGGCCACCTGGCCGAGTCGAACCAAATTCCGCGAGTTCAGGGGCAATGTTGCCCATTCGAACTTTGACGGCTTCATGCAGGACCGCGCCCCCCGGGCAGATGGCAAATTGGTCGTGGGCGGATATATCGCCTTTGCTGATCCTGCTCATCTGGCTGATCCCGTAGCATCCGTCGTCGAGGACTTTACCTCCTACAGGAACCGCAACAGCGGCATCTGGGCCCGGGGCGAAATGCACATCTACAAGGGCCTGAAGATGGCCGACAACGGCATTGGATTTACGCATGCCGCCGGTAACTTCAACAGGGCCTCCTATCCGTATACGTCGCGAGTGGTTGATTCCGTGTTTGTGGGCGAATCCGGGAATCTCGGCAACCCCGGAACGCCGGCGGAAGTAGCCTACGGTCGTAGTCTGCCGCAACCAAAAGTCCCGGATTTCCCGATCCGCGGTTACGAGTTCTACGACTACCACCACGAACTGGACAACAACACCTTCGTGAACTACCAGGACAACGCCACCCGCAAGACGGGGGCGATCTCCTACCTGCTGTTCACCAGCTTCGGAATGAGCTCCAACAACACCGTTGCGCGTTCAAAATTCATCAATGCCAAGCCGGTGTACTTCCCACCAATCGACAACAGGTGGAGCAACGATGATTGGGGCAACACGATCTACAAGGGATCTGTATTCAACGACCGGGATGGCACCATCACCGGCATACCCAATTCCTACATCATCAACATCACCGGGATAGACCTCGACGAAAATTGCCAGGTCCGGCCCACCTGGAACGCTGCGGTGTGCAAGGGGGATATTGGTCGCATGAATCTTGGCGGTGGCGGTGTCGTAGGTTTGAACACCACCGGTGGCCGGACTCCTGCCAACCTTGAAATTGCTCCAGGTGGTGGCCGCATCAGGGGAACTCTTCCGCCCTCAGTGCCTGTTGTCCTGAGTCGCAGCAATGGCAATAAATTCACTGCCGAGGGCGAGACCAACGTGCGCGCGGGTACCGAATACACGGTGACCACCGAAAACAAATCCGTGGACATCAGGGTCAGGGAACTCGATGCTGGTTCGTGGGTGATGTACAAACTGCCTGGCTTCACCACGGCCGCGGCAGGTGTCAGGCAGGACAGCCTGGATGCACTGCGAAACGCCGGCAAGACCTCCTGGTTCAAAGCCAATGACGCACTGTGGGTAAAGCTGGTCTCCACCGGAGATATCCCTGGCAGCGGCACTGGTACCACGGAAAGCCTGCAGGTCAGCCGATGAGAAGTTCGAAGCTGTAGCGCATGAAAGCACTTTCCATCATTGCCCTGGCTGCCGCAGCGTCCTTGCTGGGCGCGCCTGTGCGTGCGGCCGACTGTGATCGTGCTTGTCTTGAGTCGCTGATGGGGCGCTACCTCGCTGCACTGGATGCGCACGATGCAAAGCGGTTGCCGCTGGCGCAAGGTGCAAAGTTCACCGAGAACACGGTTGCGCTGACTCTGGGTGACGGCTTCTGGCAAACCATCGACAAGGGCAGTCAGTCATCGACCTCGCGTCTGGTCATTGCCGATCCGGCCACATCGCAGGTGGCGTTTTACGGCGCCGCGAAGGAAAACGGCCATGGTGTGCTGTTCGGGGTGCGACTGAAGCACAAGGCGCAACGCATCAGCGAGATCGAGCAGTTCGTGATCCGGCGCGGGCCGGCGCAGATCGGCGAGTTCGATCAGCCGACGGCTTTCGACGCAGCGTGGACGCAGTTGCTGCCAGTCGCAGAGCGTCTGCCGCGTGCGGAGCTGGTGCGTGTAGCCAATCTGTATTTCGAAGGAATAGAGAAGTCCAGCGGGGACATCGTTCCGCTGGTGCCGGAGACCAGCCGGGTGGAGAATGGCTTTCGTACGGCGCCGCGCCCTGCGGGAGCCGATGGCAAGCCTGCCCAGACCATCCGCGAAACCTTCAGCAGCGGCATGTTCCAGTACATTCGCCAGATCAAGCCGCGCCGATTCCTGCTGGTCGACGAAGAGCGGGGTGTGGTTTATTCGATGGTGATGTTTCAGCACCCGGGCAATGTGACGGGACTGCCCATGTGGGACAAACAGTACAAAGATCCCACCAGCATCATCAATTATCCCAACTCGATGGCGATGACAGAGTCATTCCGTATTCGAGGTGGAAAGATCACGCACATCATCGCGCAGATGGTGATGCTGCCCTATCGCCAGCCAACGGGATGGCCTGATCCATAAGACTCGTTGCACGGCAACGGGATGTGGGAGGGGCTCCGGCAGCACCTCGGTCCACGCCTTATCGAAAGCCGTGGGTTGGTCGAACTCGATCACGCTGGAGCCGCAGCCCCCGAGGCCTGCCGCGGCTCTTGTTTGACTTCCGCCAACCCGATTCTTATCGACTGACCGTTATGCTGGCTTGCAGATCAGTTGGACGAATAATCTGACTGACCGGAGGTGCGGCCACCAGTTTGACCCAGAGGTCCTTCCCGTCCTTGAACCAGGACGTCTCGCTCGCCTGGCGCAATGCGTTCATGCTGTCCTGCTGCGTTCCGGAAGCGGACTTGGTGAAACCCGGCAGCTCGAACACGACCCATGAGCCCTTGTCCATTTCGGCCAGACTGAGAGTGACTTCCGGTCTTTCGGTTTTCACCTGGATCTCGGTGCCGGCCTTAACAGTGCTCAGGTCGCCGGAGATCTTGAATTCCTTGCCGTTGCGAACAAGCGCGATGGGCGCCTGCGGAGGGCGACGAGCAAACAGAGCGGCACGTTGGGCCTGAGCGAGCGGAGTGTTTGCAGCAGCCCCACCACCGATCGAACCGAGCAAGGCGAACCGGGCGGTCCGTGACTCGAGATCGACCGCGCGCGGAAGTTCTCCTCTGGCGTCGGAGAGATTCAGACGTCCGATATCACCCTTGCACACCGAGGCGTTCCAGGTGGGTTCAATCTTGCAGGTGTCGTCGGTGACGACGCTGTCGTTCTCGCCATCGTGGAGCATGACGTGGGAATCGGGGATGCCGGTCACCGAACCGTCCAGGTCGCGAAACGACAGGGTCCGATATTGGGCGCCGCCGCGGTTGTCATTATCGAACCGGGCATCGTATTTCGGGAAATAGACCGGCTTGGCATTGACGAATTTCGCACCGCTGATCGAGCTTCCGGTGCTGAGCCCCGCGCTCGTGAACAGCAGGAATGAAAGCGCGCCGGTCTTTCGCACCTTGTTGTCCTGGAAATTCACGAAGGTCGTGTTCACCACGTCATCGCGGTAGTCATAGTATTCGTAGCCACGGATGGGGAAATCCGGAATCGAAGGCTTCGGCAGGCTGCGGCCATAGGCCTTTTCCTCGGGTGTCGAGGGGTTGCCGATATTCTCGGTCTCGCCCACGACCAGCGAATCAACCAGCCGTGCACTGAACGGCAGGCTGCCAATGTCACCAGCGGCCTGCGTCATGCCAATTGCATTGTCAGCGAATTTCGCGTTGCTGTAGACGTACAAGTCGCCCCGGCCCCAGAGACCACCATTGCGGTTCTTGTAGCTGGTCAGGTTCTCGAAGTGCGACTCCAGCACTTCGCTCTCCAGATCGTTGGGATCTTTCAGCGGCAGCAACGGAATAGAGGCCGTACCGAAGGTATTGTCTTCGTTGATGTGCCGGTCAATCATGAACCCGTCGAAGTTGGAATGGGACACGTTGCCCTTGAATCCGCGCAGCGGCGTTCGGCGCGGCCATGTGCGCTTGGATGTGTCCGAGTCCAGGACCGCACCTTGCGGGTGCATCGGCAGGGAAAACCAGAAGCCGATCTGCTCGGAACCGGCAGCCACGTTGTCGATGAAGGAGTTGTCCGGGTTGGTGATCCAGTAAGCCGCCACCGTGTTGTCCGAAGGCAGCAGGGTGTCCTTGCCGGAAAAGCTGGCCTGCCTGATACCCTGGCGATTCCCGCTGACCTCTCCGTTTGCGGCGAGATTGATCGGGACGCAGGGCTTGGTGGGATGGCACTTGATCTGGATGGCGAGGTTGTGCACGAACTCGTTGCCGTGCTCGATGCCGTCTTCCAGGAAAAAGCAGTGGCCGACGATGTTGTAGGTCACGTTGTTTTCGACCCGCACGTCGTTCGTGCCGTGTACGGTCACGCAGCGGTTGTAGGTGTCGTGGATAGACGCGTTCTTGATGTACTGGCCCTTGCCTGCGTCGCCGACCAGATGCCAGTGGATCGGATAGCGCGCCAGCTCCATGTGCTGGCCCATGCGATTGAGCTCCACGCCTTCGACGAACATCTTGCTCGTGACCATCGCCATGATGTGGCCGCCGAAGTAGGACTGTTCCGCGTCGGGGGAGGCCTGGACCTTGATGTTGCGCGTCAGCAGGCCCACTTCGCCGCGCTCATCCACGTCGAAGGTGATCTTGCCGAAGTGCATGTAGTCGAGCTTTTTGTCGAGCGTGATCGTGTTGCCGTTGATTGCAGCAATCGTGCGCCGCTCAGCCTGACGGGGGTTGTAATCCGTCGAGGCCAGAACGATTTCATCGCCGGCCTTCCATTGCGCGGCATTCAGCAATTCGATCGAGGTGCTCCCCGCGTCGGCGGTCTTCGCCAGCTTGGTCCAGGTGTTGGCGCGGTTGCCATGCAGGTTCAGGGTGCCGCCCGAGAGCATGATGCCGCGGTCACCCATGCCCATCATCTGTTCGTTCTTGACGTTGTCAGTGAGCGTGATGGTCGCCTTGTGAGTGAACGGCTTGGCCTCGGTGCCGACTTCCAGTTCGCCGTGCACCATGATCCACTCGGTGCTCAGCTCCAGATCCGACTTGTCCGCGAAGCTGAGCTTGCCGTTGACGGTCAGGCCGCCGAGCGCCGGGGGACTCACATCAAGGATCACTTCCTTGCCGCTTGCTATCTCCACCTTGTCGCCTGCGGCTGGCACCTTCTTGTTCGGCCAGGTGGCGGGACTCGACCAGTTGGTCGGCTTGACCGATCCAGCACCCTGGGCCTGCGCGGCGAAAACGCCGGCGAGAAGGAATGCCGAAAACACCGAATAACGCATGGCTGACAGATTCGCCTTGCTCATGACCAACCCCCGAACTTATAACAATAACGTGGAAACCAGCCTTGTGAGGATAGCGCGACAGCCGGTCCCCTTCCACGATAGTCAGGCCTGTGAGGCCGGGCCTCCTAACGGCAAACCGATCTGACATATTGCGGATAGCGCAAATCGCTGTCCCCTTTTTTGGCGCGAATACGCCTTTCCCTGCAGCAGTCACTTTCCCGGCTGCCGAGAGGGAAGACCATGCGCGCCACCATCCGTACCGTCTGCATCAGCGTCCTGTTGTCGGCTGCCCTCCTGGGCAGGGCACAAGCGGGAGTCATCACGTATGAGCTCACAAGCCTGGGTGGTGACCAGTGGCGCTACGATTACGAGGTCACAAACGACACGCTCGCGCAGCCGCTGAACTGGTTCACGCTGTTCTTTGAACTGGACAGTTACGAATCGCTCGGTGCCGAAACCGCACCCTCGGGTTGGGATGCCTTCGTCGCGCAGCCCGACCCGCTGCTTCCGGACAACGGCTTTTTCGATCTCTCGACGGCCGGTCCCGGCATTGCCCCCGGGGAGACCTTGGGGGGTTTTTCGGTGGCATTTCGTTGGTCGAAACCGGGGACGCCGGGCAATCAGCCCTTCGACTTCATCGACCAGGATCCTGCGAATCCGGTGCAGTCAGCCTTCACCACCCAGCGCACGCCGTTCAGCGTTCCAGAACCCGGCACGCTGATGCTGATGGCGTCCGCACTGCTTGGAGTTGCGTTCGCGCGGTCATGCGGATTCCGCCGTCAGCGCCAGCTCCTGAACGCTATCGGTTGATGCCATGCCAAACCGCAGCCTGCGCTACTGGCTTGCCCGCGCAACCGCGTGCCTTGCCCTCGCGATGTCGGGGCAGTTCGCGCAGGCACAGGTCACTGCCTATGTGACCGACCTGCAGCTGGTCTCCAGCACGCGCGTCACGAGCACGCTGACCGACTTTGTCTATCGCATCCGTCTGACGAACCAGGGACCCGCGCTGCAAGGCGCGAGCGCCACCGTTCAAAGCCTCGCCACCGCGACCGAGATTCGCGACAACGACGTATTCCTGGGCGATGTTGCCGCTGGCACCACGATCACCAGCACCGATACCTTTACTCTCCGGCAGAACCGCGCTGTCGCGTTCAACCCCGGCAACCTGGTGTGGACTGTTCGTGCCGTGGCTGCCAACACTCCCCCGGTGGCCGACGCGGGTGCAGATCAGACCGTGCGCACCGGCACGGTGGTTACACTGGATGGCACACGTTCGAGCGATGCAGATGGCCAGTCGCTGCGCTACAGCTGGGCTCTCGTATCAAAGCCTGCAGGCAGCACTGCTGCGCTGACCGGCAGCGCCACGCCGCGTCCCGGATTTACGGTAGACCGGGGCGGCAATTATCTCTTCAGGCTGGTCGTCAACGATGGACAGGTCGACAGCGCGGCCGACGAAGTCCAGATCTCAACCCTCAACTCGGCGCCAGTGGCCGAAGCCGGCGCTGACCGTACAGTCGCGCGCGGCAGCCTGGTGACCCTTGACGGCCTGGGCTCCACGGACCCGGACTTCGACTCACTTTCGTATAGCTGGGCGATAGTCGGGCAGCCGAACGCGAGCACGGCAGCGCTGACGGGCGCTACCACAGGGCAGCCACAGATCCGGCTCGACCAACCCGGCGACTACCGCTTCCGCCTGGTCGTGGCCGACGCCGCGCTGGAGAGTGCTCCTGATTTCGTCAACATCAGCACCCTGAATTCCATTCCGGTGGCCAACGCGGGGCCAAACCAGACAGGAGCGCCCGGCTCGCCTGTAACGCTGGATGGTCATGCCTCGTACGATGCAGATGGAGATCCGGTCGGGTTTTTTTGGTCATGGGCCAGCCGGCCGCAGGGCAGTGCGGCCGTGCTCGATCTGAATGACCTGCTGCACCCCACATTCACACCGGACAGCTACGGTGACTACGTGGTCCAGTTGATCGTCAACGATGGCTGGGCAGACAGCCTCGCCGCAACAACCACCGTTGCCGTGCCACGGCCTCCCAACCGTGCTCCCCATGCCGCCGCGGACTCCGCCTCCACGACGACCAACACGCCAGTGGACGTGGCAGTACTCGGCAACGACTCCGATCCGGATGGCGATGCGCTGTCGATCGAGAGCTTCACGCAATCGGCAAACGGACAGGTGACGTTGTCGGGTGGGCGGCTGCGCTTCACGCCGGCCAATGGTTTCACCGGCATCACGACCTTCGACTATGTAGTGAGCGACGGCTCACTCACGGGCGGTGCACGCGTAACGGTAACAGTGAATGGCGCAGGCAACACCGCGCCTGTGGTGAATGCGGGTCCTGACCAGACCCGCGCTGTGCCTTTCTCCAATGCGTTGGTCAGTGTGCAGCTTGCAGGAAGCGTCAATGACGACGGATTGCCGCAATCGGGTGCGCTGACACTGTCCTGGTCGCAGATCGCCGGACCGGCGCAGGCGCTGATCGCGCTACACGGCTCCGCGGGTACCACGGTGCAGATGCAGTGGCCGGGGACGTATCAGTTCCGGCTGTCTGCCAACGATGGCGCACTGAGCGCAACCGATGATGTCCTGGTGACCGTCAGCCAGGCAGGCAACACCGCCCCGGTGCTCGCGCCGATCGGCAACCGCACCCTGCGCACCGGTGAAGTGCTGCAGTTGCAGGTCGCTGCGAGCGATTCCGATCCATTCGATACGCTGAGCTACACACTCGGTGCATCACCTGCGGGCGCAGCACTGTCCGCCACGGGCGCGCTCTCCTGGACTGCAGGCATCGCCGGCACGACGAGTTTCACTATCCGCGTTCGTGACCAGGGTGGGCTGGAAGGCAGCACCAGCTTTTCGGCAACCGTGCTCGCTGCCAGTCGGCCGCCGGTGCTGGGACCGCTGGCCAACGACACTACGCGCGTCGGCGCGAATTACTCGAAGCCGGTTCCGGTGACGGATCCCGATGGCGACACCGTAACCTTGTCGCTGCTTGGCGCGCCTGCGGGCCTCACACTGAGCGGCAACACATTGTCCTGGCGTCCGGGCGCCGCCCAGACCGGCGCTTTCAGCGTGCGTGTGCTCGCCACAGACAGCACGGGTGCGACCGCTGCTGGTGCCTTCGGCATCACCGTGCAGGCTGCGACGCCCCCGCTGGCACGCGATGATGTGTATGCGGTGCAGGTCGGCCAGACTCTGAACGTGGACGCGCCGGGTGTGCTGGCCAATGATGGCAGCGCCGATGGCGCGTCGCTTGCCGCCCATCGCCGCAGTGATCCTGCGCTCGGCACCGTGAACGCATTCGACAGCGACGGCAGCTTCAGCTACACGGCGCCCGCAGTGGATCCGCGGCCACCGTTCACCCTCAGTGGCAGCATCCTGACCAGCGATCAGAACGTCGGAGAGGATCTGCTTGAGTGGTCGCCGCTGGGCGATCTGGATCGCGACGGCAGGCCAGACCTCATCACTGGCCGCTTCAACGGCTTCCGGATCATCGCCACCAGTGGTGGTACAGGCAGTCGGCTATGGGGCACGAATCCTCCGTGCCAGTGGAGTCCCAACGACAGCCCGGCCGGTCTCCTGGCAGACATCGACGATGACGGGCGCCTCGAATACGTCAGCGTTACGCGCTGCGCCGGCGAAGGCGGCAACAACTTCGGGGCCTGGACCCGACTACAGGCGTTGAACGACAACGGACAGGTGAAGTGGACCTCGGATCCATTGAGCAGGCCCAATTTCTACATCCCCTGCTCATCACCCGGCGTCTGCGAGGGCGCTCCGCGGCTTGCCGAATTCGATATGGGCCGCAATATCATTCTCTCCACTGCAAGGCTGGCGCCCGGCGAATCGCCAGTCCTGATGTTCCGCCAGTACATCCCCGCGGCGGCTGGCGCGGCATACACCCGCCTGGATGACGGCACTTACAACTGGAAAAACTTCGGCTGCCAGATGGGAACTGGTGACGTCGCGGATGTCGGTCTCGCCTGCATGGTCACGATGCTGGTGTCCCCTGTGGATGGCAGCGTGCAGCAGGTGCTGAAGACCAGCCCGCGTCGCGGTGGCAGCGACGGTGCCAACAACCCTTACACCCGCAACGCCGTGGTGGCCGTGGACCTCGATGGCGATGGCTCCATCGAGCTGGTCTCCGGAGCCGACGTGTGGAGGCGCTCTGGCAACACCTGGTCGCTTGCCTGGCAATCGCCGGCAGAGCCGGAACAGGTGGCCGTGGCAGACATGGACGGTGACGGCAAGCCGGAAATAATCCAGCATGTCGTCTATCCCGACAACTACGATTCGGCTGATCCGATGCATGCCGCATTCAGCGGCCTGGTCATCTACAGCGGCAGTGGCGTCGAACTGCACCGCATTCCGTTGACCACCACGCGCTCGGGCACGCTGGTAGTGGCCGACGTGGATGGCGATGGTTTGCCAGAGATGCTGATCACACAGGGCGGCATTGCGTATGCATTCGCCGGGGACGGCACGCTCAAGTGGACCTATCAGGTGCCCGACGATCCCGCAGCACCGCAGTCGCCCTATTATCGCACCACCGACAACACCAACATGATTGCCTACGACCTCGACGGCGATGGCAACAAGGAAGTCATCCTCAGCGCACTCGGCTGGGTACTGTTCCTGGATGGCCGCACCGGTCTCGAGAAGGCGCGGTTTGCCACGGGTCAGCAGCCGCGCAGTGACGTATCGGGCAAGGTATTCGTCACCGACTGGGACAATGACGGTCATGCCGACGTGATCGTGGTGAACGTGCGCGGTGTGTACGGCCAGGGCCTGTCCCAGGCTGGCTACGTCATCCGCTCGTCACGAAATGACTGGCTCCCGGCGCCGAAGTTCTTCGGCCAGTTCGATTTCCGTGCTTCGAGTTTCGACGCAGCCGGTCGCGTGCTCTACGATCCCTCGGCACCGCGCGAGTTCCGGAATCCGCAGCAACTGGGCGCTGTGCGTGATCCACGCGAGAGCACCGGCACTTCATTCACCTATGTGGCGGATGACGGGCAGACCGAGTCCGCCCCGGCGCGGGTGTTTGTCGGCATCGAGCCGGCGAACCGGCCGCCGGTAATCACGTCAACGCCTCCCACTGCGGTCATGGGCGGCCCGGGCCGCGTATACCGGGTCGTGTATCGCGTGCTGGCCAATGATCCGGACCAGGGCGACACGCTCAGCTACTCGCTGACGGGCTTTACCAATGCCTATGGCTACCCGGCGCCCAGCATCAATGCCGCCACCGGCGATGTGTCGATCTTCACCACCGACGAGTCCTACGAGTACACCACCGAACTGTTCGTGACGGTGACGGATTCGCGCGGCGCCATGGCGACACAGTCGTTCATCGTCACCAACACCAATGTCGGGATCGTCGTGCCTGATGTGGTCGGGCAGACCGCCACTGCGGCGGCAGCTTTGCTCACGGCGAGCAGGCTGCAGAATCGGGTGTCGCAGCAGCAGTTCAGCGCCAGCATCCCGGCCGGCGCGGTCGTTTCGCAGAACCCCATCGCGGGGGCGAACGCGCCGCGACTGGGCAACGTCACCCTGGTGGTCTCGAAGGGCCCGCAACCGGTGATCGTTCCGAATGTCGTGGGGCGCCCGGCAGGCTCGGCCACGTCACTGTTGAGCGCCGCAGGGTTCACCCCCGCGGTCACGCGGCAATACAGCGACACCGTTCCCGCCGGCATGATCATCTCGCAGACACCTGCCAGCGGCGGCGAAGCCGCGCCCGGTGCAGCGATCATAGTGGTGTCGCTTGGTAGCGGGATTGTCGTTCGACTCGACCGCGATTTCGTTGCGTCAAACCAGAGCATTGCGGCACGAGTGACCGGCATTGCACTGGACGGGACCGAGACGACGATCCCAGGCGCAATGCTCACTGTCTCGGCGCTGCCCGGCCCCGTGCAGGGTGGGGCGCCGACACTCTCGGGCAGCACGTTGAGCTTCGCCGCTTCAACCCGCGGTGCATTCCGCCTGACGGCCACCGATACGCAGACTGGTCGCAGTGGCAGCGCCGACTTCGTGGTGGCTGCACCGGCAACGGCGGCGACACGCCCCGACGTGCTGGCCATCGCGACATTCGGTGAGACTCTCGCGGCGGTTGGCGATCTGATGCGCCAGGCCAGTGCCGCGAGCGATGCCGGCACCCGCCGTGCACGCGTGATCAGCGCCGTGCAGCGCTGGCGCGCGTTCAACCAGTCCATGCTGCGCCTGTCCACCCCGTTTGCACCCGAAAGCGGGCTGCCGCCACTGCCGCGTGATCTCACGGAGCGGGGCATGTCAGCTTCGAGCGAGGACCAGGTCAACCTGGTGATGCTCGAGAACGGCGTGGCCCGCGTTCGCGAGCTGATTGACGCCCTCCGCCAGCCGTCCACCCCCATCGCAGAGATCGAACGACGCTTCGCCGAGCTGTCTGCGGCTGTGTCCGGCCTGGCCCAGAACCAGCCTGGGGAATTCGGGTTGGTCATGGCGCAACCGGAGTACCGCTACCTCATCAGCCGCCTGCTGCCCGACTGGATGAATGCGCTGATGAACGAGATGGCCCTGGCCACCGGCCAGCCTCCGCTGGCGCAGCTAGCGGAACCTTCCGCATCCGGACGTACCGCGTACGTGGCTTCGTTGCTTGCGGAAGAGCTGACCACCATCACGGTCAATTCGGTGCTTGATCAGATCAACTTCATCGGCAAGTTCAAGACCGACGTGACAACGCAGGCATACCGCGGCGCAATGCTGGTGGGGCTGGCCTCGCATCTGCGCACCATGCTCGCCGGACAGGAACTGGTGGAGGTGGTGGGCGGCGCATCACTGTCGATCCGGCGGTTTGCGACACCGTACTCGTTCATCGAAGGATTCGACTTCGACGTCAAGTATCCCATCCTCAACAATGTGGTGTTCCTCGGGCCGGAGACCGTCGGCGCGGTTACAGATCTCGCCGACGCCATCAAGAATCTGAAGCTGGGGGATATGGCGGCTTCCGTGAAGGCCTTCTTCGACCTCAAGTCCAAGGTCGAGGCCCTGCGTGACGCGGGAGATCCGTTTGCCGGCAACTCGCTGCAGGTTCCCACCGATGCCGAAGTGGGATGCGTATTCACCACCGCACCCAGCTGCACGGAACTGCACTTCGCCAGCGGGTTTTTCCCGGTGTACAGCTACAACGCGCCACCGCCGTTGCCGCCGAGCGTGGTCGGGTTGCCCAGCCCCATCATCGTCATTGCCATGAGCACGACGGGCCAGTTCTATCTGTCGACACCGCCCTTCATTCCTTACCGCCCCGGTGAGGACTGAACTGGACCAGGCCGTGAAGATAGTCGACCGCGAGCCAGTCGAATTCGGTGAGGCGGTCGAGCCCCAGCAGCAGGGCGGCACCGTCTGGTGGTGCGCTCACGCCTGGCGGCGGTGCAAGGTTCGCGCGGCGCACGGGGCCTGGTGGCCAGCGGGTTTCGCCGATGGCTACTGCGGGCAACGTGGCGGGCGAAGACTCAAGCAGTGCGCCGTCCGCGCCGCGCAAGCGCGTCTCTTCGCGCGCGGCATCGAGGCGCGCGAGGGCAGGGCTCGCCACACTGTCGAGCGAACCGGTGTCGAGCAGGGTGGCTATGACCCGACTTTCGACCATGACCCGACTCTCGACAGTGGCATCGACCACGAGCAATCCCCCCGCCTCGCGACGCAGTGGCACGGCGGGAGATTGATCCGCAAGCTCTCCGGCGGCAGACAACTGCACACGGCCCGCCCGGAAATCCAGATGCAGCATGGCGCCTACGAAGGCATCGGCGCCGAGCAATCCATCTGCTGTGGTCAGCGCCAGCCGCGGCAGAACCGGGAGCCTTTGTATCGCCAGCGGCTGCCCACCGGCGCGCATGTTTCCAACGGGAATCGTCGGTACGTCCAGGTTGCCTGCGGGAGTGGTGAGGCGCACGGGTTCGCCCGGCTGCCAGGATGCGCCAAGCGCGGATGCCGCATGAGAGGCGAGGGCCGATCTGCTCGCTCCTGTGTCAACGATGAACGAAAGCGGGCCCTTGTCTTCGATCCATACAAGTATGCGCATTGGGGCCGGTGCCGGGGCGCCGCCGGCCTTGGCGACGAAGGCCTGGGCGACGAAGGCCAGGCTGAGGGTGGTGGCGCAGAACTGCCGTCGGTCGACGAAGGGCATGCGGCGTGGTTGAATCAGGAGGTTATGTCGCAGCGCGGGGATGACGCCAGCGTATCACCCTTATCATTGGCCTGGACCCGTGACAACCCACTCAAGGCGCAGATGACCGAGCCTGAAGTCGGCCAGCCTGTGCCTTACGCCAAGGCAGGGCCCGCAGAACGCGAGCAACTGCTGACCCTGTACTACCAGGAACTGCGCACCATCGCCCGTCGCCTGCTGCGCGGCGAGGGGGACAAGTTGCTGCTGCAGCCCACGGAGCTTGCGCACGAAGCAGCCATGCGCCTGATCCGTCTGGAACGCATGAGCTGGAACGATGTCCCGCATTTCCTTGCCACTGCGGCCCGGGTGATGCGGCAGGTGTTTCTCGACGAGGTGCGGCGCGCCAGGGCGCAGAAGCGCCAGGCGCCGGCGCTGACGCTCTGGCCAGATGCAATGAGCGATGAGACACCCTTCGACATCGAGGCTCTCGATGCGGCGCTGGTGCGGCTCGAGGCCATCTCTCCGGAACGTGCGCGAGTGGTGGAGCTTCGCTTCTACACAGGCCTCAGCATCGAGGAGATCGCGGTGGCCTGCGGCATCTCCGACCGCACCGTCAAGCGCCAGTGGCGCGCGGCGCGTGCCTGGTTGCTGACCGAACTCGGCAGCCCCTGATGGCCGCGGATCCCATCAACGCCCGTCCACTGGATCACCAGGCACTGGATGTTTTCGAAGCCTCCTGCGACTGGCCGGAGACTGGCGCTGCATTTGATGCGCGGCTGCAGGCGGAGTGCGGCACACATCTGCAGTTGCTGGCGCGCGTGCGCGCCCTGCTCGCCAGGGATCGCGATGCAACGCGTGCCATGCCTACAGAACCTCCCGAAGCCAGCGAACTGCGCTCCCGCCCGCCACCCCAACGCATCGCGCGATGGCGACTGGGTGAGCTGCTCGGGGTGGGCGGCATGGGCGCGGTTTATCGCGGCGAGCGCGCCGATGGCGTGTTCGCGCAGACGGTGGCCATCAAGCTGGTGCGTCCCGGACTGCTGCGCGCCAGCGCAGAGGCGCGCTTTGCGGACGAACGCCGCATGCTTGCCCGCCTGCATCATCCACACATTGCGCAGCTCTACGACGGCGGCACGGATCCATCGTCTGGCTATGCCTGGCTGGCAATGGAGTATGTGGATGGCACGCCCATCACCGAGTTCGTACAGCAGGCGCAAGCCCCGGTAGCGCAGAGGCTGGCCCTGTTCGCCGCGGTGTGTGATGCCGTGCAGTGTGCGCACCAGAACCTGATCGTGCATGCCGACATCAAGCCATCGAACATCCTGGTAACCCATCAGGGTCAGGTGAAGCTGCTCGATTTCGGCATTTCACAATGGGTTGAGTCGGATGCGGGCGCAGCCGACGCTCCCGTTGCTGCGCCGATCACGCATGCCTATGCCGCGCCGGAGCGACTGGCAGGTGGTGCCGCCACGGTGGCGGGGGATGTCTACAGCCTCGGGCTACTGCTGGCGGAACTATTGGGACCGGCCGCCGCCGAGCCGGATCTCGCTGCGATACTGGCCAAGGCGGGCGCCGCCGATCCGGATCAGCGCTACCAGACGGTGCAGGCACTGGCGGCCGATATCAGGCGGCACGTGCAGCACTTTCCGGTGCACGCGCGTCAGCGCACGCTGGCTTACGTGTTCATGCGTTTCGTCCGCCGCAATCGCGTGGGTGTCGCGCTGGCAGCGGTGGCGGGCTGCGGACTGCTGGTCGCCGCATTGGGCATGAGCCTCCTGTACGTACGTGCAGAGCATGCGAGGGCGCGCGCTGACCAGCGCTTCAACGAAATGCGGCAGTTGTCGCGCTTCATGATTTTCGATCTGTACGACGAGTTCGCGCGCGTTCCCGGCACCACTCTCGGCCGCCTGGCGCTCGTGAACAAGGCCGGGTCGTACCTCGACCGCCTGTCGACAGAGGACGGGGCGCCTCTTGAACTCAAGCTCGAAGCACTGTCGGGCAAGACGCGACTGGGCACGGTGCTGGGAGTCCAGGGGATTCCGAATCTCGGCAGGGTTGCCGACGCCACACGCACGCTGGATGCCGCCATCCAGGGGCTGCAGGTACTTCACGTGCAGGCGCCCCAGCGCGTGGATGTCCGGGCGGAACTGGCTTCCGCCCTGGTGCAGCGCGCAACCATCGAGATCTGGAACGAGCACCGGCCAGAGCTTGGGCGCCCCATGCTCGCGCGCGCCCGCGAACTCCTTGGAAAGGATACAAGTCCCCGTAGCCTCGAGGTGCGCCAGGATCTGTACCTTCGTACAGCGGATCTGGCTGACTGGACCCAGGACGTCCCCGGGCTGACCAGTGCCGCGAAGGCCGGACTCGCGGAACTCTCGCTCTGGCCTGAAGCCATGCGCCAGAGCGCGTCTTTCGCCACCCAGCAGGGAAGGATGCTCGCCAAGCTGGGGGACGGCCTCTATTACGCAGGCGACCTGCGGGGCGCGCTGGTGCAGTACCAGGAGGCGGCGAAGGTGCTGCGCGATGCGGATGCACGCTGGCCGGATCGCGGCGCGATACTGAACGCGCGTCAGCTGGCTGCATGGTCCATCGCCACCACGCTGTCGAACCTCAATGGCAATCGCGAAGCCCTGCCGGAATTCGAAGTGGCGCTGTCGGTGCTCGATCGCCTGCAACAACTGGAAAAGAATGATGTCACGCTGCTGTATCACGCCTTCACCGTGCGCAGCTCACATGCCGAAGCGCTGTCGATGCTCGGGCAGCACGCCGAGGCCGAGCAGCGGTTTCGCGCGCTGATCGCCGAACGCCAGGCCCGCATGGATGCCGCGCCCGATGATCCCTCGGCGGCGCGTGGCGTGGCCTATGAATGGTTCATGCTGGCCCTGGCGCAGGAGCGCAATGGGCGACGCATGGATGCCTGCCGCTCCTTCGTGGAGTCTGCCCGACGTTTCTCAGCGCTCGATGGGCGAGGCAGCCTGACGGCGTGGGATCGCACTGATCACTTGCGCGTGGCATTGCAGCGCGCTGCTGCTTGCCACTGAGGAATTTCGGGCGGCAGGAGGCCCGGTTTTTTCGGGCGCCGCAGGGCCAGTATGCGCACTTCATCCTGCCCGATGCCGAATCGATACAAGGCTACGTAGCTCGTGAGTCTCCGCAACTACTTGTCTCTCCCGCGTGATCGATCCGCTGCTGCGCGGTGAGGCTCATCCACAACATCGGAAGTGGCAGGTTCCACTTGATGCTCTATTAGCGGCCGTCCCTGCATCGGTGACTCGCTGCTATACCACTCGCATGGGCGAGAGTCAGTACGGGTCATTTAAAGTCTGTTCGGGAGGGCCGATTGCCGGAGTATGATGTCGAGCTGGTTAACACGATCGCCGAGTTGGTTCGCCAACCCATTGAAAGACATGGCTGCGCCACCGCGGTATAAATATTGCAAGCGGCATTATGAGGCGCTCGCAAGAGACGGCTCTCGAGCAATAACTAATAACTAATCACAAGCAGGCCGGTTGCTGGTAAATACGGGCGCGCTGAGCGAAGCGCTTGATCCGCCGGGGTGCTCAGCAAGCGTCGCGACTCGGACGCAGCAAAAAGTAAATTCGCAACCGCGCGCTAGAGTCGACGATCGGTGGAGCAGATCAGATGGGCTACGTTCTGGGCATTTCTTCTTACTACCACGACGCCGCGGCGGCCCTCGTTCGTGATGGAGTAGTCGTCGCGGCCGCGCAGGAAGAGCGGTTCTCTCGCAAGCGACACGATCCGCGCTTTCCACGTCGTGCTATCAACTATTGTCTGGGTGAAGCGTTCATCGATCCAGCTGAGTTGGATGCGGTTGTGTTCTACGACAGTCCGGTGCTGACGCTGGATCGAATATTCCATAGCGCGCTGAGTGTCGCTCCGAACGGCTGTGATCAATTTGTCGCCGCCTGCGGCACGCTATTGGGTGCAAAGGCTCTTCTCGCCGAAGACTTGGAAACGACTCTTGGTCTGATGCCACCACTCCTGTTTACGCACCATCACATGGCGCATGCAGCAAGCTGCTTCTTCCCATCTCCTTACGATAGCGCGGCAATTCTGACAATCGACGGTGTCGGTGAATGGGCAACGTGCACGCTAGGGGTGGGTTCGGGGTCGACGATCGAGCTGTTATCGGAACTGCGTTATCCTCACTCGTTGGGGCTGCTGTATAGCGCGTTCACCTATTACTGCGGCTTCAAAGTCAACTCGGGCGAGTACAAACTCATGGGGCTGGCGCCCTATGGCAAACCGAGCTATGAGGCGCTGATCCGCGATCACCTCGTCGATGTGAAGGAAGACGGTTCGCTGCGTCTGAACATGGAAGCGTTCGGGTATCTGGACTCGACATTGATGACTAACGCGCGCTTCGACGAAATCCTGGGTGGACCGGCGCGATCACCCGATGAGCAAATTACTCGTCGCCATATGGACATTGCCGCATCGATTCAGAAGGTGGCAGAAGACGTCGTGTTGAGATTGGTCGCCCACGTTACGAAGCTATCCGGCTGCAAAAACTTGACCATGGCTGGAGGCGTTGCCCTCAACTGTGTGGCCAATGGCCGCGTGCTGCGGGAGTCTGGACTCGATGGAGTATTCGTGCAGCCAGCAGCCGGCGATGCCGGTGGCGCACTTGGAGCCGCGCTTCTGGTCGCCCACCAGAGATTCGGCGCGCCACGCGTAGTGTCGCCCAGGCGCGATGCGCTTGCTGGCAGTCTTCTGGGGCCGGCGTTTTCAACGCACGAGGTTGAGGCCTTCGTGGATCGTCACGATGTGCCGAATCGTCTTGTCGACGACCCCAACGAGCGTGCGTACATTGTCGCCGACGCCCTGGCCGACGGCCGAATAGTAGGATTTTTCAGTGGGCGCATGGAATTCGGTCCTCGTTCGCTCGGCGCCCGGTCCATCTTGGGCGATCCACGCCAACCGAACATGCAGAGCCGGATGAACTTAAGTGTCAAGTTCCGGGAAAGCTTCCGGCCATTTGCGCCGGCCGTTCTCGCTGAACACGCGTCGGACTATTTTGAACTCGATGCAGTCAGCCCGTATATGCTTTTCACGGCTCCTGTAACGCGAGGCCGGCGGCGCGTTGTCGATGCGTGTGAGACTGATGGTTCGGACATGTTGCCAATCATCAACCAGCATCGCAGCGATATCCCTGCTGTAACTCACGTTGACTATAGCGCGCGAGTACAGACCGTTGGCGCTGACGCCAATCCGGAGTTCCGCCGACTTCTGCAGGCTTTTCATGACAAGACTGGCTGCGCAGTTCTCGTCAACACGTCCTTCAATGTACGGGGAGAACCTATCGTATGCACACCCCAAGATGCCTATGCGTGCTTCATGAATACTGGCCTGGATCTGCTGGTGCTTGAGGACCGGCTACTGTGGAAGCATGAGCAGCCCCAATCGGAGATCGACAAGTGGCGCATCGATTATGAACCAGACTGACTCAAAGCCTTCGAGCCGCTTGGCCAGCGCACTGTTCGATGAAGTCGTCGCACCTCTGGCTGCGGTTAGGCGGGTTACGGGCGACATGTCTGTGGCACTTGATCGTGATCGAGACGCTGTCACGTATTTTACGGACCCGAGTATCAGGACCATGACGACGAAAGACTTCGAAGCGCATGGCGACGGTTCCGTGGATGGTTTGCTCGCAGCTCTGACCGCGTACTGGACTGCTCATGACGAGCCCACGCTCGCGGCATTGGGTCCCCGCATGAAGGCGATCGCGGACGCCCTTCATAACGAGAAGGACAAGGACGATGGGAATGTCGACGTGCTCTGCTACACGCTATTTTGATGGCCCCGGAACCGCACAACGTCGCCCATCGCGAGATTGAGCAGGAGCTCTGGGCGTGGCTCTCCGACTTCGTTACAGTTGCTAACGAGTTCTACCGTTTCAAGTTCCCGCCGTGCCCATACGCGCGCGGCGCCTTGATGGCGCAGACGGTGGATGTCGTCGCGTGGCAGTCGGGAGACCTGCGTACATTCATACGAGATCACGCTATCCGACTGCGCGAAAATCAGAAGCTCACAACCTTGGTGATGGCATTCCCCCCGCGTACTCAGTTGGCTTGGGGCATCACAGAGTACGTTGAGCGGCTCAACGCCGAATTGATTCCGGACAACGTGTTTCTGAATACAGGGGTTGCCAAGTCGACTCAGAGTCGCTACCCGGGTTCGGCGGGACAGCCGTATTTCATTATCGTAGCCAATAGCCTTGATGTGGTGCTGAAGGGCGCGAAGTCCCTGCAGAAGTCGGACTACTACCAGGATTGGCCAAAGGCCCACTACGAGAATGTGGTCGAACGCCGAGCTAGGTTGGCGCAGCGCTATCGCAAGATCTAGGAGACTGACGATGTCGCGTTCGCAGATGAAATATCACTCGAAGATCGGCTACACCTATATGCCCAGTGCGAAGCTCCGGGCTATCGGGTCAAGTGGAGGGTATCTTGTGCGAACCAATGCTGCGGGATTCCGGTCCGATCATGAGTTCGTGCGCCCGCGAAGGGGTGGTGTATTCCGCGCATTGCTGTTCGGAGATTCGCAAACCGCCGGAGATGGAGGCGCCAATTCCGCACGTTTCGGCGACAGACTAGAGAAGGCTGTACCAGGCCTTGAGATCTACAATTACGGTCTGTCGGGTAGTGGGCCGGACCAGCAATTCCTGGCTTATAAAGAATATGCCGACGTTGATCACGACTTGCTGGTCATAGCGCTGTACGTGGAAAACATTCGTCGAGTGACCCGGCCGATCGTCAAGTCCCGTGATGAGATCGGCAACGAGGCTTACTACGCCAAGCCGTACTACCTGCTTGAGAACGATGTCCTCAGTTTGCACAACGTTCCAGTGCCGAAGCAGGCGTGGACGGAACAGACGCTTCCCGCTGCTTACCGCTCTCAGGTGTATTCGTACACTGAGACAAACTTCTTCTCGCGCGCTGACAGGCGCGAACAAGGAAATCGTACCTTGCAGGGGTCGTTAATGGCACTGGCGCCGCTCGCCGCTCTGCGCTTAGCCGCCAAGAACTTGGCGATGAGTTGCTCCCGCTTCCAGCCGCTGCCGGGCTACGGCGCCGCGGATGGTCCGGAGTGGCTGCTGCTGCGCAAGATTCTGCAGACGTGGATTAGTGCAAGCCAGGCGCCCGTGTTGCTGGTTACGATTCCCCACTATGCGTACATTGTGTCGGCTAATGATCCGACTGATTGCCAGGCGCGCTTCAAAGAGTTGGCTGCTGATTCAGGCTGTCACCTTTATGACCCACTTTCGGATCTTTGGAAGTATCCTGCCAAAGAGCGACGCGGCTTCTGGTCTGACGCATCCGGACATCTTTCGCCCAGCGGGCACGAGGTGCTCGCAAGGCAGCTGGCTCCCGTATTCGAGAAATTGATTCGGTCGCCTACATGAGTGGTTTCTCTTCCGTACTCAATTTGGGAAAGACGAATGCTTAGACCAGTACGCATGAGCCCAAGGGGGGGGGCAGCGAACCTTCACGCCTGGATAGCGGCATGATTAGTCGGCCACTAGACTCGAAGCAACTCGCTTATATGCCTCGCGAAACGGTATCCCTTCCTTCAGCGCCAGCTCATATGCTCGATCCGCCGCATGGATGGCCGGATTCACCTTTACCTTAATGGCCGCCTCATCGAATTCTACTGTGGCCAGTGCTGCGGCCATGATGTCCAGCGTCTGCGCACAGATGTCGATGCCGCGAAACAGCGGGAACTTGAGCAGCTGCAGGTCGCGCTGGTAGCCGGAAGGCAACTTGGCAAAGATACCCAACGCCTCAGTCAGGCACCCATGCGCAGTGGCAGTCCTCCCCCGCACCAGCTCAAACACATCCGGATTCCGCTTCTGCGGCATGATCGATGACCCCGTCGTGAACGCCTCCGGCAGCTTCACAAACCCGAACTCCTGCGTATAGAACAGCAGCAGATCACTGGCCAGCCGCCCCAAGTCCTGCATCGTCAGTGCAATCTCGAACAGCAGCTGGCTTTCAGCCTTGCCGCGGGATAGCTGCACCGAGGTCACCGGCACCTGCACGCTGGCGAACCGCATCTCCTTCGCCGTGGCCTCGCGGTCCAGCTTCAGCGAGGGCGCGCCGTAGCCGGCAGCTGATCCCAACGGGCTCTTGTCGATGCGACGCAAAGTGGCGCGCAGGCCAGCCGCGTCATCACGCAGTTCATTGGCATAGCCGCCAGCCCAGAGCTTCACGGAGCTGGGCATGCCCTGCTGCATGTGGGTATAGCCGGGCAGGGTGATGCTGCCCTGGTTGTCTACGAGGGTGTCGAGCGCAGCGACGACGCGTTCGACTCCAGCGGCTAGCTCCTCGGCAGCATCCTTAAGGTACAGCCGCAGCGCCGTGAGCACTTGGTCATTGCGTGAACGTCCCAGATGCACGCGTCCACCGGCAGCCCCGATCCTCTCGGTGAGATGCTTCTCCAGCGCCGTCTGGCCATCTTCATCGGCCAGCGTGATCTTCCACTTGCCGAGCAGGTGCTCCTCGCCCAGGTCGAGCAGCCCCTTCTCGATGGCCTTGAAGTCCTCCTGCGTGATCAGCCCGCGGCCGGCCAGCATTCGCGCGTGCGCGATGGAGGCCAGCACATCGTAGCGCACCAGCCGCTCATCGAGCGCATGGTCTTCACCCGCAGTGAAGGCCAGCACCCTGGCGTCCAGCTTCTTGCCCTTGTCCCACAGGAAAGCCATGTGGATTCCTTAAGCCTTGCCGCTCTGCTGTTCGGCAGGCGTGAGTGCGTTGATGTCGTTGACGATCAGCGTGCCCATGCCCTCGTTGGTGAACACCTCGGTGAGGATGCTGTCCGGCGCATCGTAAGAAATGACATGCACGCGGCGCACGCCGCCGCGGATGGCCTCCTCGATGGCTTTGGCCTTGGGCAGCATCCCGTCCTTGATGGCGCCGCTCTGCTTCAGCCGCTCCAGGCCCTTCAGGTCCGTGTACGAGATCACCGAGCCCGGATCCGCCACGTTCTCCAGGATGCCCGGCGCACCGGTGCACAGGATCAGCTTCTCCGCGCCCAGCGCGGCGCCGATCGCCGCGGCCACCGTGTCGGCATTGATGTTCAGCAGCGTGCCCTTGTCGTCCGCGGACAGCGGGCTCACCACCGGCATCAGGCCGTTGTCGATCAGCTTCATCAGCACTGACTGGTCGACAAGGTCGATGTCGCCCACCAGGCCGAAGTCGACCATTTCGCCTTCGATCTTCACTGGCGCGCGACGGTGCGCCTTGACCAGGCCGGCATCCACGCCCGATACGCCGACGGCGTCGATCTCCAGTTCCCGGCAGATGGCCAGCAGCTTGGTGTTGATCAGGCCGTTCAGCACCATCGAAGTGGTATCGATGGCCTTCTCGTCGGTCACACGCCGGCCCTGCACCATGCGCGTGGGCACGCCCATGGCTTCGGTCACCTGCGTGAGCTGCGGGCCGCCGCCGTGCACGAACACCACCCGCACACCCAGGTAATGCAGGATGGCGAGCTGCTCGATCAGCGCCTTGGTGGCCACGGGGTCGCCGAACACGGCGCCGCCGGCCTTCACCACGAAGGTCTTGCCCTTGTACATGCGGATGTACGGCGCGGCACTGCGCAGGGCGCGGATCGCGGCGGACTTGTCGGGGCTGTGCATGATCATCAGGCAATTCCTCAGGAGGCAGAGAGCAGGCGGTGCAGCACGGCCATCTGGGCCGGCATGCGGTTGTAGGCTTCGCGCAGCACCACGCTGCGCGGGCCATCGAGCACGGCATCGGCCACGGCGACATTGCGCCGCACCGGCAGGCAGTGCATGAGTTTGCAGTCGGGCGTGGCGCCCCCGAACCAGGACTCGTCGACGCACCAGTTGTTCAGGTGCTCGCGCAGGTCCGCATCGCCCACGGGGTTGCCGTAGTGCTTGGTGGAACCCCATTCCTTGGCATACAGCACATGCGCGCCCTTGAGCGCGGCGTCGCGGTCCGTGGTCTCGGTGAACGAGCCACCCGAGGCCTTGGCGAGCTTTTCCGCCTTGTTGCGCAGCGCGGTGGGGATTTCATAGCCCTCGGGCCGCAGCACTACGACTTCCATGCCGCGCTGCGCGGCCATGGTCATGGTGGCGGCGGGAACGGCCAGCGGCAGTGCGCGCGGATGGTAGACCCAGGACAGCACGAACTTGCTCTGTGTGGGCACGTTCAGTTCGTCCAGCGTCTTCCAGTCGGCCAGCGCCTGGCAGGGGTGGTTCATCGCCGATTCCATGTTGATCAGCGGCTTGTCCACCAGCGCGGCCATGGCCTTGAAGTTGGTCTCGGCCAGATCCACCTTGAGGTCGAGGCCTTCGGCAAATGCGCGTATGCCCAGCGCATCGGCATAGGAGGCCAGCACCGGAATGCCCTCGCGGATGTGTTCGGCACGGTCGCCGCTCATCACCGCACCCATGCGCGTCTCCAGCTGCCAGGTGCCCTGGCCTGGCGTGATCACGAAGGAGGTGCCGCCCAGCCGCGCCATGCCCGACTGGAACGAGGCCAGCGTGCGCAAGGAAGGATTCATGAACAGCAGGCCTAGTACCTTGCCGGCCAGGGCACGCGGTTCCGGATGCTTCTCCAGCTTGTGGGCGAGTGCGATCAGATCGCGCACGGCCGCCGGTTCGAGATCCGCAAGGTCGATGAAGCGCTTCATGTCAGCCCAGCTTCGCCAGCGCGGCGGCCAGCAGGTCCACCTCGGCTTCCTTGAGGATGAAGGGCGGCAGCAGCCGCAGCACGTTCGGGTCGCCGCTGGTGCCGGCGAGGATGTTGTGCTCGTTCATCAGCGCCTTCTGCAGCTGCGCGGCGGGAACCATGGAGATGAGGCCGGTGAGGAAACCTGCGCCCTGGTGTCCGGTGATGGGCCCCACGATGCAGGTCTTGCGGATGTACACCGATACGCGCCGCACATTGGCCAGCATGTCCTCGGACTCGATGGCGTCGATGGTGGCCTCGATGGCCGCATCGGCCATGGGGCCGCCGCCGAAGGTGGTGCCCAGCGCGTCGAGCTTCACGGCATCGGCGGCCTTCTTCATCATCAGAAGGGCCGCGCAGGGGAAGCCATTGCCCAGCGCCTTGGCCACCGTGATCATGTCCGGCAGCACGCCGTACAGGTTCGCAGCAAACGGCTCGCCGCAGCGGCCGAATCCGCACTGCACTTCGTCGAAGATGAGCACGGCGCCAGTCTCATCGCAGCGCTTGCGCAGCGCCTTGAGGTAGTCGGCGCCCAGGTCGAAGGCGCCGCCCACGCCCTGGATGGGCTCCACGACCACGGCAGCCGTCTTCTCCGTGATGCGTGACAGCGACGCGACATCGCGCCGCGGCAGGAAGGTCACATCGAAGGGCGTGCGCGGAAAGCCATACCACTTCTTCGCCGCGCCCCAGGTGAGCGCGCCGGCCGCCGCCGTGCGGCCATGGAAGCTCTGCTCCAGCGCCACCACTTCGGTGCGGCCGGGGTTCAGCGTGAACGCCATCTTCAGCGCGTTCTCGTTGGCTTCGGCGCCGCTGTTGATGAAGAACACGCTCTCCACCGGCAATCGAGAGAATTTGATGAGCTTGCTGGCGGCGCGCACGCGCACGTCCATGGGCACGGCATTGCTCTGGAAATTCATGGCGCGGGCCTGGTCGCTCAGCGCCTTGGTCCAGCCGGCATGGCCATAGCCCAGCGAGGCCACGGCATGACCGCCGTAGAGATCGAGCACGCGGCGGCCATCCTTGGTGTACAGCCATACGCCTTCTCCGCGCACCACCGGCAGCGGGTACTGCGCGAACACGGGCGCAAGCGGATCGTGCGCGTCGTGGGTGTCGTGAATGGCCTTGGCTGAACTTCCCATTGGTCTTCTCCCTTTCTCTTGCCCGGTCTCAGGTCCAGCCGGCGGCTGGGGCGGTGAGTCCGGCGGTTTCGGGCAGCGACAGCAGGCGATTCATCCACTGAACCGCGCCACCAGCAGCGCCCTTGTTGAGATTGTCGAGCACGCTCATCACGGCCACGGTCCTGCCGTCGCTGGCCACGGAGAGGCGTGCGTAGTTGCTTCCGGCCACGTCCTTGATGCGCGGCGCCGTGACGCTGACGCTGACGAAGGGCGAGTACTTATAGAAATCCTTGAACTGCTCGAGGATCTCGGCGGCGCTGGCCGGCTTCGCCAGCTGCGCCTGCACCGTCACATGGATGCCCCGCGCGAACGGTCCGCTGTGCGGTACGAAGGCGAAGTGGGCATCCACACCACTGGCGGCCTTCGCCACGGCCACGACTTCCGGCGCATGCCGGTGGGCCAGTGCGTTGTACGAATACAGATCGCTGTGCCGCATCGGATGATGCGTGCCCTCAATGGGCTTGCGCCCGGCGCCCGTGCTGCCAGTGACGCCGCTGACGAACAGGGTGGGCGTGGCGATGCCCAGCTTCAGCAGCGGCACCGAGGCCAGCAGGATGGCGGTGGCGAAACAGCCGGGGTGGCCGATATGCGGCGTGGGCGCGCTGGCCAGGTGTTCCGGCACCGCACAGGTGAACTGCTTCAGCCGCGCCGGTGCGCCGTGATCGTGCTTGTACACGGCGGCGTAGCCTTCGTTGGTGGCGAAGCGGTAATCGGCAGAGATGTCCACCACGCGCGGCTTCGTGCCGGCCGCCTCGGCCTTGGTCAGCAGCCGGTCGATCAGCGCGGCCGAGGCGCCATGCGGAGCGGCGGAGAACACCGCGCTCACCGGCAGCGTCGCCACCAGCTGCTCGATCTCTTCGATGGAAGAGAACTTCGTGTCCGGGTACACGGCCGAGAGATGGCCGAAGGCCTTCGCCACCGGTTCGCCCGGCTGGCTGTCCGACAGGATGCCGGCCAGTCGCAGTTGCGGATGTCCGGCAATCAGGCGCAGCAGCTCACCGGCCACATAGCCGGTGCCGCCGAGCACGATGGTGGGAACCTGGTGCGTCATCTCAGTTCGCTGCGAGGGCGGGGAATTTCGCCGACAGCCCGATGCTGTCGATCACGGCATCGCCCAGCGCAGCGCCATTGGTGATGGCATTGAAGGCCTTCACCTGCATCTGCTCCTCGATGATCTCCACGCCCACATTGTTGTCGGTGGAAGGGCCGGTGACCGCCGAAGGTTCGATGTGGAACCGCTCGCGCAGCAGCTTCACGCCGCCCCAGGCCGCAACCGGATCATTGGCGGAGAGCACCACGCTGGTCATGGCCTTGCGGATGTCCTCGCACTCGAGGATGGCGGCCACGCCATAGGTGCCGATGAGGCCGTCGCCCAGTTCGAACACGATGGCATCGGGCTTGCGCGCCGACAGTTCCGTCAGCATCGAGCGCGTCAGCGCAGGTCCCGTCCTGGCCGTGGTGGTGACCACGCCCAGGTCGGTGAAGATCAGGCCGTGCCGCGCGCCGGAATCTTCCATGGCGAGGATGTCCCGGCGCAGTGAAACGCCGGTGGCCTTGAATACATCGACGATGAGGCCCCGGTGCCGCATGCGCGAGACGATGGCGCAGGCCGCCGCTGTCTTGCCGGCTTCCATGCAGGTGCCGGCCAGTGCCACCACCGGCACGCCATTGGTCTCCAGCGTGGCGTCGTAGTCCAGCTTGCGTGAACCCACGCGTGCCGGCACGCCGATGCGCTCGCCCAGGAAGGGGAACTGCAGCACTACGCCGAGGACGCGGCAATCGAAGGGCTTGCCCTTGTCCGGGTTCACCGAATCGCAGATGCCCAGCACGCCGCCGATGTTCAGCATCTGGATGATGTCGCCCACCTTGACCGATTCAGGCACATGGCCCGAATAGCCAAACAACGCGCGCCGCGGACCCAGCGCACCGACCACGATGTCGCCACGCACGACCTTGGCCATGCGTCCGCTGGTCAGCTCCAGCGTGTTGTAGGTGGACTTGTTGGTCAGGATTTCCACGACCAGCGCCACGCCTTCCTCGGCGGGAATCTCGTCGGAAACGCGCAGGTCATGCTTCAGGTTCAGCGCCTGCGTGACCGAGCCGATCTTGTCGACCACCACCGTTCTCATGGCCATCAGTCCTGCTTTCCTTTTGCGAGCTCGCCTGCGCGAGCGTGAAACATGCCCGTGAGGGCGACGATCTTCGAGAAGCCCAGTGCATCCTGCGGCGTCCATTCGCCCACGGCCTCGCCGTAAGCACCCTTCGAAGCCTTCATCATCGAGTACGGCGATTCCACGCCCTCGACGAATACCTGCCCCGTGCGCAGCAGCAGATGCACATCGCCGGTGACGCGTTCCTGAGAAGACAACAGCAATGCTTCAATGTCGCGACACACCGGATCCAGCAGTTGGCCCTCGTGCACCAGGTCGCCATAGGTACCGGACACTGTTTCCTTGATGCGCTGCTGCCGCGGCGTCATGACGAGCTTCTCCAGCTCGCGATGCGCGTTCAGCAGGATCTCGGCAGCGGGGGCTTCGAAGGCCACGCGGCCCTTGGTGCCGATGATGGTGTCGCCCAGGTGGATGCCGCGGCCGATGCCGAAGGCGGCGCCTAGCGTCTCCAGCTTCTCGATCACCTGCACCGGCGTCATGACGACGTTGTCGATGCCCACTGGCCGGCCGCGCACGAAGTGCAGCGTGTGCTTCGCCGGCGGGGGCGGGTTGTCGAACACGCCCTTCGAGAGTACCCACGCGGATTCCGGGATGCTGCCCTTGGAGGTCAGCGTCTCGGTGCCACCAATGGTTACGCCCCAGAGGCCGCGATTGATGGAATACGCCGCGCCATGCGGCGGCACCGGAAGCTTGCGCTCCACCAGGTAATCCAGCTCTTCCTGCCGCTGGAAGGCCTTGTCGCGCACCGGCGCAAAGATGGCCAGATCCGGCGCCAGCGTGCGCAGCGCCACTTCGAAGCGCACCTGGTCGTTGCCGGCCGCGGTGCAGCCATGGGCGATCATGTCCGAGCCCAGTTCCCGCGCCACGCGCGCCATGGTCTGCGCCTGCATCACGCGCTCGGCGCCCACGCACAGCGGGTACAGGTTGCCCCGGCGCACATTGCCCATGATCAGGAAGCGCAGCACCTGCTCGTAGTAGTCATCGCGCGCGTCGATCTGGTGATGGGCGATGGCGCCCAGCGCCAGCGCACGCTCATGCAGCGTCTTCGCTGCGGCAGCGTCGATGCCGCCTGTGTCCACGGTGACCGTGATGACGGGTCGGCCGGTGTTCTCAGCAACCCACGGCACCAGGAAGGAGGTGTCGAGGCCGCCGGAATAAGCCAAACAGATAGGCGTGGTGCCCTTGGAGGTCTGCGTCATGATTTTCTTTCTTAGATGCGGAAGACGGAACGCAGGTGGGACAGCAGGCGCGACTGCGCCTCGCTGTCCTGCGTTGCGAGGAAGATCGTGTCATCGCCGGAGATGGTGCCGACGACTTCGGGCCAGCCCGAGCGGTCGATGGCCACCGCCACGCTGCCGGCCGCACCCGCGAAGGTCCTGATCACGGTGATCGAGGGACCAGCGGTCTTGATCTCGCGCACGAAGCGCGCGATGGCGGAGAAGTTGTCCTGCGCCGGGGCGGTGTCCGCGCCCGGGGGCAGGTAGCGACCCTGGGCCTTGAGCACGCCCAGCTCGCGCATGTCCCGGCTCACCGAGGACTGCGTGACGTCGAAACCGTCCTGCTTCAGCAGGCCCACCAGGTCGGACTGGCGGCGCACGGCACCGGCCTGCAGGTGGCGCAGGATGGTGTTGCGGCGGTCGGATTGGTGGCGGTCGGCGTGCATAAGAATCCAAATTTTATGCATAAAAAACCAGTTATGCAAGTGCCAGGGCCGTCAAGGCGAGAAGCAATCGGGGAATTCGGTCAGAAACCGCAATTGTGGTATTACTTTTCTGCGGATGTAATACTTTCATGGAAATGGGCCACACACTGACAGTAAAGGGACAGGTCACCATCCCCAAGCGGGTGCGTGACGCGCTCGGGCTGAAGCCGGGAGATGAAGTGGAATTCGCGCAGGACGAGCGCGGTGAGATTGTCGTGCGGCGCGCCGGGGAGCGGCCCCCGCTATCCCGTGTCCCCGACCGTTTCGACAGGGCCTTGGGCAGCGCGCCGATCAAGCTGGACTGCAGCGTCGATGAGTACATGGACATGATTCGCGGCCCGTACCCGGGGGAGAGGTAGTCGACTGCTGCTCATCGACACCAACATCATCCTGGACATACTGAACAGGGTGCGGCCCTGGGCGGAGTGGTCCGCGGAGCAACTGCGCTTCCAGTCTCGTGTGCATGAGCTGCTCGTCAACCCGGTGGTCTACGCCGAGCTGGCTTCATCATTCGAATCGCCCCAGCAACTGGATGAACGGCTGGAAGATATGGGTCTCGCGTACAGGGAATTGACGCGCCCCGCGCTTTTCCTCGCAGGACATGTGCATCAGCGCTATCGCCGCAATGGTGGCCCTCGACATCAGGTGCTCGCGGATTTCTTCGTCGGCGCGCATGCCTTCGTGTTGGGATGCGGCATCCTCACCCGTGATCCGCAGCGCTACCGCAGCTACTTTCCGAAGGTCGAGGTCATCTCGCCGTAGCTGCGCCCCGGCCCGCCGGCTATCGCCGCGTCTGCAGCATCCTCATTACCCGCCAGTCGAGCAGTTGCCAGCGGCGCCGGGCGTAGGCACGCAGGATCTGCGCGAGCACGGCAAGCGCCGCCGAGAAGCCAAGCGCCCATGCGACGGAATTCTCCGCGCCCGGCCGCGTGAGCACCGTGAGCACCACCTGCAGCACCACCAAGCCGGCCATCAGCGTGATGTCTGCCGCGTCCCAGTTCCGTGTCGTCGCCAGCCCGGCATGGAACAGGCACTGGGCTGAGGCCAGCGATACCAGTCCATAGGCGAGGTACGCAGTGGTCGAGCCGGGCTGCGTGAAGATGCCGAAACCAATCAGCGCCGCCACCGGAATGCAGTAGGCCAGCGCGCAGGAAATCAGGCCTTCGCGCTCTGCCAGCGCGAACAGCGCTGCGCGGTCCAGCCCGGCTCGCAGCCACAACAGCCGCGCCCTGCGGGCAATCGTGTTTGCCAGTGTGGCAGCCATGATGCCCAGCGCCGCCAGCACCAGCACGATGAAGGGATTGGGTCCGGAAGCCCGCGCCTTCTCCAGGTTCGGCAGCACCGTGACCAGCGCCACGAATCCCAGCACCAGCACGCCCGACAGCGCCGAACTGGTCCGTGATGCGCCCAGCAGGTACCGGCGCAATATCTCGTCGCGAGAAGCCATGGGCTGTGTGTCCTGCCCGACGACATAGCTCCCGAAGCCCCAGAGCATGGGGTCTGCGCACATGCCCGACCGCCGCACGATATCCGTGCTCGCATACCAGACTACCCATGCCAGCAGGGCGGCGAGCGTGCCGAACACGAAAACCATTACGGCAACGCGGCTGGTTCCCACGTATCGCGCGATGGGTCCGACTGCGAGGGGCAGCATGAACAGGAATGGCAGCAGCTGCCTCGGTGCACCCGCCATCGCGAACAGTCCCGCCCATACCAGCGCAGTGCACAGCCACATGACGGTGAAAAGGGCAGTCACCGGTATATCCGGTGGCTGGGGTGCGCCGCGGGAATACAGCAGTTGCTGCACGAGGAAGGGGAGGGTTACCAGTGCAGCCACCAGGGTGACGCCCAGCGCGGCGCCCAGCAGCACGCGGCGCCGGCCGTGCGGCCGCAGATGCAGCAGCGAGGGCGTGGAAGCAAAGCGCAGGGCCGGGCCGCCGCCAAACAGAGGTGTCAGCACTATCAGCAGGATGCCCATGGCCATGAAGAAGGTGGCGATGGGTGTCGAGGCCGGCCTGATCAGTTCCCAGATCAGGGCCGGCACGGCAACGACTACGCCGATGGTGTTGAGCGCGCGCTGCAGCGGGACGATGGAGAAGGTCGACAGCGCGATGCGCAGTACGGCGCTCATCCGTGGATCTCCAGGAAGATGTCTTCCAGGCCCAGCCCTTCGCTCTCGATCCGCGCGTCCAGTTCTGCAGCGGCGCGCTGCAGCTGTGCTTCATCCAGGTCCCGCACGACCACCGTGGCGTTCAGGCCATCCACCGCCTGGCGTGCCGAGATCGTTCCCGGGAAATCCAGCGTGAGGGGCAGCCTGCGGCGCGCGAACACATGCAGACGGCGCACGGAGGTCTTCAGCGCGTCGAGATCTCCGTCCCACACCAGCCGGCCGTCCTTGACGATCCAGATGCGGTTGGCCACGCGCTCCAGGTCCGAGACGATGTGCGTGGAGAAGATCACCGCGCGGGATTCGTCGCCGGCGATTTCCAGCAGCTGCTGCAGGAAGCGCCGCCGCGCCAGCGGATCGAGGCTGGAGACCGGTTCATCCAGCACCAGCAGGTCGGGGCGGTTGCCCAGTGCCATCAGCGTGGAGAGCTTCTGGCGCTCGCCTCCAGACAGAACCTGCACACGACGGTCGAGCGGCACTTCCCACTCGCGCGCCAGCCGGTCGATCAGCGCGTCGTCCCAACGCGGATAGAACGAGCCCGTGAGCGCAAGCTGGCGCCTGCCGCTCAATGTGGGCAGCAGTTCATCCTGCTGGGGCACGAAGCCGATGCGGGACTTGGTTGCCGCCGACATCCCGCGGCAATCCTCGCCGAATATCGTGGCGTCTCCGGAGGAGAGCGGCGAGAAGCCCAGAATCGTTTCGAGCAGCGTCGTCTTGCCGGAGCCGTTCTTGCCGATCACACCCACCACGTCGCCAGGCTGGACCTGGGTGGAAATGTCGTGCAGTACGGCCTGCTTGCCGAAGGATTTGTGCAGGTGCCGGATGCTCACTGCCGTCATGGCTTGTCTCCGAGTTTCTTCTTCAGTTGCGTGATTACTTCGTCGGGGGTCAGCTCCAGCTGCCTTGCTGAAAGTGCCAGCGCTTCGATCTGGGGCTCGAGCTGCTTCAGTCGCGCAGCCAGCGTGGAGTGGCTGCGCTTCTGCGCGGCCACGCGCATGGGTTTGCCGCGCTGGCGTTCCAGCACGCCTTCGGATTCCAGCTGGCTGTAGGCCTTGGAAATCGTCATGGGATGCACGGTGTACTGCTGCGCCATGTCGCGTACCGAGGGAAGCTCGGAGCCAGGCGCCAGCTGCCCGCCGGCAACAAGCCGCCGCACCTGGTCGATCAGCTGCTGGTAGATGGGCGTGCTGGCGTGCGGATTGAGGATGAACATAATGTGACCGTGTGTACTAGTACAATGGTACACATAGCGCGGCGCTGCAGGCAAGTGCCCTGCAGGCGGTCTACTTCTTGCGGATCGTGAACACGATATCGGCGCTCTGTTCCTCGCCGGCCTCGGTGCGGAAGGTCCAGCGGTCGCCGATGGTGTAACGCAGCTTCAGCGTGTTGATGGCCTCGGAAAGGCTGATGCCGTAGCCGATGTACAGCCGCGGGGAGAGGTAGCGTCCGAGCACCAGCGAGGTCTGGCTGTCGAGGTTCGATTCGATGCTCACCTCGTCGATGCCCACATGGCTGCCGAAGCGCTGGCCGATGATGGCGCCGCCCTGCGCCAGCAGGTCGTTGCGCGCAGCGCCGGGTTCGGAACTTCCCTGCACGCTTTCCAGCGAGCCACCCGCCAGCAGCAGCGAGGCGATCTGCGACTGCGATATCGCAGGTTCCGAGTAGAAGGTCATGCGCGGTGCACGCAGCGTGCCGCGCACGTTCACGCCAGCGGTGATGTCGGGGAATTCCTTTTCCGCGCGCAGGTCGATGCCGGGATCGCCCACCGGTCCATTGCTGAAGATCAGCCGGCCGCGCTCGATGTCCAGCAGGCGACCCATGGCCATGTACTTGCCGGTGGTGACGTTCAGCTCGCCCTGGCCGCGTGTCACCTGGCTCTCGTCGGTGCGCAGCAGGATGCTGCCGCCCAGCGTGCCGGTCAGGCCCAGCGAGTTGATGTGCACGTTGTCGCCCAGCGTCAGCCGGATGTCGCTCACCACGATCCAGCGCGAGGCTGGGTCCTCCGGTGGCGCGCCGACCAGTACCTCGTCGCCCGAGGCCAGCACGGCATTGGTGAGATCGGCCGGCTCCAGCCTAGCGCTGGGCAGGCGCACTTCGCCGCTGGCATCGATGCGGCGGCCCGTGAGCTTGAAGTCCAGGTTGGGCGATGCATCGATGCGCGCTTCGGGCACATCCACCACGCGCAGGTTCTCGCCTTCCACATGCAGGTTGCCGTAGGGCTCGCGGTCGCGCCAGGCGATGCGGCCATTGAACTTTGCCGTGCCTTCGCCAACGCGACTCTGGCCGGTCAGGTCCAGCGAGTTGGCGTTGAAGCGGGCATCCAGCGACAGATCACGCATCGACAGATTCACCTGGAAGATGTCGATCTGCGCATCACGCAGCTGCAGCGTGCCTTCCAGCGTGGGCTGGCCCAGCGTGCCGCCGATGCCTACCTTGGTGGTGATGCGGCCGCTGGCGCGGTCGATGCCGCCCAGGTAGAGATCCAGCAGCCCGAGGCCGGCGGTGTCGGCATCCAGTGATCCCTGGATCGGATGATCATGCCAGTCGGGAGTGTTGCGCTGGCCATCGAGGCGCCCCAGCACGCGGCCGGCGTCGCCGGCGTCCAGGCTCACTTCCACGTTGAATGCATCCGCAGTGGCGCGCGCAGCGACGCCGCCATTGCCCAGCGACAGCTTTTCCTCGCGGCCGTTGCTCAGCTTGTGCCGAAGTTGTGCTCCCTGCAGCTGCGCGCGCAGGTTGCCGGTGATGGGCACGCCCGGTGCGCCGGTGGCCTCGCCGCCGAGGGCAATGGTGCCGTCGTAGTCCACATCGGCGGTCAGTCCTGCAGTGAGTGCACTCAGCGGCAGGTCGGTGGCATTGAACTGGACGCGCCACAGTCCGTTCGGGTCGAGCAGCGCCGCAGTACATAGGCGCTCAGTCGTGCCTTTGATGCACAGGTCATCCACGTGGAATTCCTTCGCGGAGAATCGCAGCGGCGCCTGGCCCTCCAGCTTCAGGCGCAGGTCGCGCTCGCCGTCGATGGCAAGGCTGGTGATCTGGCCGCGCCACAGGCCATCTGCAAAAACGCCTTCAGCAGCCAGCGCGCTGCGCAACGGCGGCGCATCCACCTCCAGGAGCAGGTGCTGCGCATCCATCGTGCCCTGCAGCTGCAGCTGTGCCCGTTGCACCGTGCGCCCGGCAAAGTGCAGCCCCGCCAGCTCTACCTGTCCTTCGGTGCGGCGGCTGGTTCCCAGGTCGATGTCCACATCGGCGTTCAGCGCGGCGAGCTGGTAATCGCGCCATTCGAAATCCGTGCCGCGGGCTTTGACCAGCAGGATGGGAGCCTCGCTGGTGCCGGCGAAGCGACCGCTGGCCGTGACGCGGCCGCGCGCGTCCGGATCGAGCAGGCTCAGGTCCTCGGCTTCCAGCGCAAAGCGCAGGTCACTTCGCGCGCCCAGCCCGCCGTCGAGCTGCACATGCGTGCGGCCCAGGCGCAGGTCCACGCCCTTGAACTGCCAGTCCTCGCTGCCGGCCGCGCGCGAGAAATGACCGCTGCCACTGGCGTTCTGCGCGCGCAGCGTGCCACCGAGGCGCTGCAGATCCAGATCCAGCGCGGCGGCGCCGCCGAAGGGTGCGCCCCGTGCATCGAAGTCGAAGCTCAGGCGGCCCGGCAGATCGGGCCGGATCGAAGTGGGGTCGAAATTCTCCGCATGGCCTTTGATGTGCCAGCTCTGCGCAGGATTCCAGCGCGCGTCGCCGGTGAAGGTGGCCGTTCCACCCAGCACGCCGACGCGCCCGGAGGAGATCAGCAGCGAGTCCGTTGCCAGCGTTCCCCGTATCGAGCCTGGCAGGTCGTTGAAGCCATTGGCGGATACCAGACCGTCGGCTTCCAGCTTCCACGGCTTGAGGCCGGAGAGGCGGAAGGTTCCGCGTGCGCTGTTGAAGGCGGGTTCCTTGGTGGCCAGCGGCCAGCGGAAGCGGCTCCAGTCGCCGGACAGCTCCAGTCGCGGCCCGCCTTCGACCAGCTCGACCTGCCCGTGCACCTTGGCCGTTGTGCCCGATGCCGCATGCGTGAAGCTGGCGCTGCGGATTTCCAGCTGCTTGTTGCTGTAGAAGCCGGTGAATGTCGAGGCCAGCGGTCCGGCTTCGAACAGCGGCACGATCACATTGCCGTGTGCCGTGTACTCCTTCGCATCGGCGGTGATGTCCAGTTCACCCGCAAGAAGCCCCAGCGCACTGGTGCCGCCGAAAGTAGCCAGGTCGAAGTCGCTGGCGCGCGCATGTCCTTCGTAGCGCCAGCCTGATGTGAGCGTCAGCGCCACGCCGTTGGTATCCGCCTTGAACGGCGCCAGGATCTTTGCCTTGATGGGCATGCGATTCAGGTCACCTGAAATGTTTGCCGCGATACGCCACTGCGGCTGCCCCTCGGGGCGGTAGAGCAGATTCACATCCCCGGACACGCCCAGCGGATCGGCAGCGCGCAGCCTGACATTGCCTTCGGCATGCAGCGCTTCGAAGTCGATCACTCCCGAACGGACGCGCAGCTGCTTGGGCAGGATGGTCACGATGCCGCGCAGGCCGGAGAACTCCACCTTGTGCTCGCCCGCGGTGATGGTCACGCGGTTGATCTGCACCGCGCCGACATCGATGCGCAGCGTCGCCGGCAGGAAGTGCGGAGTCCACGGTGTGTGCGGACCATCGGCGGGAAATACCTGGATGGCGATGTCCCCGGTCGTGAACTGGGGCACCTTGATCCGCCGCAGCAGCAGCGGCAGCAGTTCGATGCGGCCAGTGGAAGGCCCGACCTGGATATCCACGCGCTTGTGCTGGATACGCAGTGAACTGAAAGAGACGCCGCGCACCAGCGTGCCGTGCACGTCGGTGATGTTGATGGTGACCGGCCCGACCTTGCCCAGGCGCCGCGCGACGAACTGCAGCCCGGATTCCGTAGTGACCACGTAGCTCACGAAAGCAGTCGGCGCCAGTAGCACCAGCACGAGCAGCAGCCAGATGATCTTGGTGCGCAGTCTCATAGCTTCGGCGTGATGTTCATGTGGAAGCGCCAGTTGCCGGAGGTGGACAGCGGCTTGGCCACGTCTATGCCCAGGGAAACCACCGGCAGCCGGTAGCGCAGGCCCACGCCCGCCGCGTACTCCAGGGAATCGCCCCAGTTGTTGAAGGCATTGCCCGTGTCGAAGAAGCCGGCGATGGCCAGGTTGCGCGGCAGGTCACGCACCAGTTCCACCGAGCCCACCAGCAGGTGCCGGCCGCCCACTGGCTTCATGGTGGTAACCCCGTCGTCATCGGTGACAGGCCCCAGCGGGGCGAGGCTTTCATAGGCGAAGCCACGCACGCTGCGATCGCCGCCGGCGAAGAAGCGGTAGATGGTCGGCACCTCGTCGAAGTTGTTCACCAGCGTCGCGCCTATCTGCGCACGCAGCAGCAGGTGCCAGCGGTAGTCCAGGTCAAAGGCGCGTTCGGACTGCAGCATCACGCGCAGGAAGTCGGCATCCGACCCCAATGCCTTCTGCGAACCCAGTAGTTCCATGTACAGAGTGCGGCTGAACAGGGACTCGCCAAGGAACCCCTCGGGTACGGAGGCCACGATGAGGCCTGGCACCAGCAGCGTGCTGGTGGTCTCCTCTGCGCCCTTGTCATCGTGCGTGTAGGTGGCCGCCACCTGCGTCACCACCTGCCAGCGTCCGTACACGCGCGTGACGGAGGGAGTAAGCGAGAAGGTGTTGGTATCGACGGCAGGCTTGGACTCGTACTCGTTCTCGGCTGTCAGCGAGAAGCGCTCCAGTGCCGGGTCGCCGATTGGAATGTCGTAGCGCGCGTTCAGGCTGGAATTGATCTCCGAGGCCTTCGCTTCGAAGCGGAAGCGATGGCCGCGATCGTTGATGCGCGGATCGGTCCAGGTCAGCGTGCCGCGCAGGTGTGTGTCGGTGCCATAGCCGCCGCCCAGCGAGAGCTGCCGGTCGCCTTTTTCGGCCGTGATCTTCACGGGTACGGTGAGCGCCTCGCGATCCGGATCCCCTGGCGTTACTTCGACCGTGGAGAAATACAGGCTGTCATCCAGCGCGAACTGCGTGCGCAGCAGCTGCTCCACGCTGTACGGCTCACCCTGGTGGAAGCGCAGGTAGCGCTTCATCAGGCTGGAGCGGATCACGGACTGGTCGATGCTCACTTCGCCGAAGTGGTAGCGCGGACCGGTGTGCAGCTTGATGGCGATGCTGGCGGAATGCTCCGCCACATCCACCAGCAGCGGATTCGGCTCCAGCGTGGCATCGAGATAGCCACTGGACGCCGCGGCCCGCGTCAGTGCGCTTTTCACGCCTTCGTAGGTGCCGTGATTCAACCGCGAACCTTCGCGCAGCGCCTGCTGGTCGCGGATGGCTGTGAACAGCGGGTCGTCCGCACCAGGGCCCTCGATTTCGATGGAGAACTTGCGCACCCGCACCGGCTCTCCCGGCATGATGTCGATGGAGATGCGCCAGTTGCTGCCCTCCTGGGTCAGCCTGGATTCGATCTGCGGCTCGTAGTAGCCGAAGGGTCGCAGGGCATTGCGCACCTCGCCGTCGATGCGGTTGAACAGGCGGTTGACGGTGTCGGCGTCTATGTCCTTGCGCTCGCGATAGCGCTGTACGCTCAGGAAGATCTGCACATTGCGCTCGGCGTCGCCGTCGACTCCGTGCAGATCGATCTTGATGTCGGCGCGGCAGGGCAGGGCCAGCAGCAGCAGGATGGAGACCAGCAGTGCGCGCAAGTCAGCTCAGCCCGAGCCAGTGGTCGATCAGGCGCCGCGCAATCGCATCCTGCGGCGGCAGATGCACCACTCCGGTCGCCAGCTCCTCGCGGGTAAGCCAGCGTGCATCCTCCAGTTCGCCGTCGAGCAGTTGCGGGACGGCATAGCTGCCCTGCGCCGTGAAGCCCAGCATCAGGGAGGCGGGGAAGGGCCAGGGCTGCGAGGAGTGGTAGGCCACCCTGCTCACCGCGATTCCTGTTTCCTCGGCGACTTCGCGGCGGACCGCATCTTCCAGGGACTCTCCCGGCTCGACGAACCCGGCGATGGTCGAGTAGCGGTTGGGCTGCCAGGTGGGCTGCCGGCCCAGCAAGGCGCGATCGCCATCGTGCACCAGCACGATGATGGCCGGGTCGAGGCGCGGGAATCCCGTCTGCCCGCAGGCATCGCACTGGCGCATGTGGCCGGCGCGGGCGCTGTGCGTGGGGGAGCCGCAGCGGCTGCAGAAGCGATGGCTGGCATGCCAGAGGTGCAGGGCGCGTGCATAAGCAAGCAGACCGGCTTCGGCAGGGGCCAGTTCACTGGCCAGGGGTCGTAGTTCGGTAAATTGCTCTTCCGGCTGGCGGGCGGCGGCGGTGTCGTCCAGCGTCACCAGCACACAGCGTCGCTCCTGCAGCCACCCCAGCAGCACCATTTGCGCCGGCGGTGCGGCGGCCACCCTTGGATCGCTGCCGGTCAGGAAAGCAACGCGGGCAGCATCCCCATTGCCGGCCGCCAGCGTGAGGGCGGCGCCTGCGCGCATGACCACAAAGAGGGTTTCCGGGTCGGCCTGCGCCTCGGCGAGCCAATTCTCCTGGAGGCGCGCCTCGGCGCGCCGGTCGAGGTATGCGCCGGCAAACAGGTTTTCGGGAGCCATTTTCGGCTCGAATCATAGCAACGCGGCCCCAACGCCTGCTGAACAGTGCGTCGGGCGGCGGTGTGTGTCAGTCCAGTGGCAGGCGTCCCTGGCGCGAGTGATCGCAGGACAGGCAGCGTCGGTGGTCGGTGCCCAGCCGGTCGATGACGATCAGGCCCATGCAGTCGGCGCAATGCGCGGCGCGCAGCTCATCGCCGCGCGCCAGTGCGGTGACCAGGAAGACCGCGTGCTCGAAGCTGATGCGCGGCGCCGGCATGAGCATGCGGTAGGTCTCGAAGGCATCGCACAGTGCCTCGCCCCGCTGCATGCCCGGCAGGTGACGCGGGGCATCGGCCACCTGCGCCGCCGGCATGACGCCCAGCAGGTAGCAGATGCTGGCCAGCGCCAGTGTTTCAGGTTTCAGGAACTGGCTATAATGGGGTCCTATGAAGGCCTACAGCTACGTCCGCTTTAGCTCGGCCCGCCAGCAGCGGGGCATGTCCCACGACCGACAGCTTGAGTCCGCGACCCGCTATGCCCACAAGCACAGCCTGGTGCTGGACACCTCGACCTACAAGGATCTCGGCGTCTCAGCCTTCAAGTCCAAGAACGTCGAGGGTGCTCTCGGTGCCTTCATCGAGGCCGTCGAATCCAAGGTCGTTGCCAGGGGCAGCTATCTCCTCATCGAGAACCTGGACCGCCTCTCCCGCGACACCGTCGACGTGGCGATGGAGCTGTTCCTGTCGATCACCCGCCGAGGCATCGTAATCGTGACGCTAATGGACGAGCAGGTCTATTCGTCGGCCACCATCAAGGAGAATTGGACCAAGCTCATCGTCGCCATGGCGGTCATGGCAAGGGCCAACGAGGAGAGCGCCACCAAGTCCAAACGGTCACTGGCGGCGAAGGCCAAGCGCCACGCCAAGGGCGACTACAGCGCAGTGCATCCTCCCTTTTGGCTGGAGCACAACCCGGATCGCACCGAGTGGAAGCTCAGGTCCAAGCCGACCGCCGTCGTTAAGCGAATTTTCAAGCTCGCGCTGGGCGGCGAGGGGGCTAGGGCGATTGCCCGCAGGCTGAACGCCGAGGGGGTGCCCATCTTCACCAAGTCCAAGGAGTGGACGCAGATTCAGGTCTCCCGAATCCTCGCCATGCCCGCCGCGATCGGGGCGGCAAGGTTGGACACCAAGACGGACATGCCGAAGATCAAGGAGGGGATGTACCCGGCCGTTGTCACGAAGCAGGAGTGGGAGCGCGTTCGCGCGCTGGTGTCGGACCGCCACACGTTTCGTGGCTTCACGGTCAGCCGCCCGGATAACGTCTTCGGCGGCATCGCGTACTGCGGCCACTGCGGCGAGCGGATGAGGTTCCACGCCCGCAAGGACAACGACCGCTGGTACATGAAGTGCACCAAGCACTCGGACGGCGTCGGGAAGCCCTGCTTCCAGAAGATGTTCCAGTACATCGGGTGCGAGCGGGCCCTGATCTCCCACCTGCTCATCGAAATCGAGTCGGGGATAGAGCGGACGTTGTTTCACGAGAAGCACAAGGAGCACGAGGCGCTGGCCAACGAGCTAAAGGTACTGAAGGACGAGCAGTCGAGGCTTGTGCGGCTCGCGGCCGTGGCGGGCGACGTCGAGGCCCTCGGCATGGAGCTCAAGGCGCTCCAGGACAAGGTGGCGGTGACGCAGAAGCGACTGGGCGGGTGGGTCAGCGGAGCGGCACCAGTGGGCCACGGCGATTCGCTGTTCCTATACCTGCTCTACCAGGGGTGGACGGAGGGCAAGGAGTTCGTCGCCAAGAAGGTGAAGGATGAGCTCGGGGTGAAGAACCTCACCGAGCTGAGGGCGAGGCTGAAGGCCAGCATCATCCGCGTCGTGAAGCGCGTGGAGTTCGTCGACACTGGTTCGGTCAATTGGCGACCGAAGCTCGTGGTCCACTACATCAACGACACCAAGTCGACGATAGACGTGCAGCACATCGATCATCCGCAGGCCAACAAGTCGCCTGCTCGGAAGAAGTAACGCACTCGGGTCGCGGCACAATTACCCATTGATTTGGAGATAACAATGTTCGTGAAGGCGCTCAAGCTGACGCGGGGCAAGAAGTGCATGGTGATCATGCTCCCCGACAATCCCGGAGTACTTATGACTCCCGAGAATGCTACCCGTATCGCCGCCATCAACATCAAGAAGTCGCTCAACAGGTTAATGGACCGGCATCAGGTTGGGCTCAAGTTCCGCGACATGAGCTCCAGCCACGGAGAGTTCATGCGGATCGCCGCATTCCACGCGTACATGACTGGCGTAGACCTCGGGGTCAAGATCGAGAGGATCGTCCTCACTGAGAAGTCGATAAACGGCGCGGAGCTGCTGAAACGCTCGGAGAATAGTTTCTAGCAAGGAAAGGACCGACATCGCGACCGGCCCTTCGATAAGACTTCCGTCAGCTTTGATTCAGCTATCGAGCGATTGCCACTTCTTCTCCTTGGCCCAACGCTCCAACTGGTGCCGCATCCACTCGTTCAGGGTCTCTTCGCTGACTCCACTCGCGGTCGCCATCCTCGAAAGGACGGCAAGGATGAGGGCTGCCGAGTTCCTGTCCGTGATGCCGTAGTAGTGTCGGTGTCCCTGTAGGAAGTCCGTTCGGTGCGGGTTGTAGGCGTAGAACTGACCGCAGTCCACGAACACTGGGCCGTCGGGCTTCCACTCCCTGTCCAGCTCCTTCTGCACCGCCTCGTCGCTGACCTCGCCCAGTCCGAGGAACTTCGCTCGCTCTGGCGTCAGGTATCGAACCAGCTTCATCTTGTCCTTCTTCTTGCTCATGGTATGGCACCCCGGTGCATTCAACTGCGCCGCCCGAAGCGCCGGTCCCAACGCGGCACGAAGTCCCGCGCAGCATTGACGAATGCCATGCCGAACAGTCTCAGATGTCTAAGGATCTTCATGGCAGTTCAACCTTCCTTGTTTCTTCGTCGCATAACGACAACCTCCAGTCGATCCAAGCGATCCGCAGATCGAACCACTTCTCGCGGGCGGCATAGACTGCGTAGGTCAGCTTCCATCCAACGACCCTCGCGATCCGAGTCCAGAAGCTTCCGTCAGTCATCCAGTGCCAGCCCATCATGTGGCTGAAGCCCTGCACCGCGATGCCAATGACGGTCACCAGCTGGACAACCTCGTTGCCGCTCGTCGCCAAGAATCCCAGGCCGTAGTAATCGATGTTCATCTGCACCTCTGCAAAGAGAAGGACCGCCGTGCGGCGGTCCTCTCGATTTGTGGTCGGATTGCCGTCAGGCTTCTACGAAGGACTGGAGGCCCTTTGCGAGCGCCTCGATCTTCTGCAGTTCGTCGGAGCTGAGTTTTCCCTGCACCGCGAGCCGCTTTATCTGATCGGCGCAGCGCTTGAAGGGAGGAACCTGCGGGCGCTTCGCTTTGGTGATCGTCGAAGTCTGTGTTCTTGTGGAAGCCATTGTCGTGTCTCGTCGTATCGAGGCGAAAATACCTCGACAGATATTCTGTCGCGCGGTTCACGACACGCACACAAGGTGCTCGAAGCTCGGTCAGAAAAAATGTGGACTCCGAGCGAATTACGTTGCGAGACATAACTTGCGTCAATTGACCAATGGACGCGACACAATAGGCATCGTTTGTCACTACATGTAGGAAGCCAAACGATGAAGAACAAGCATGGTCCGAAGGGTCCAGCGAAGCCGCTGACGGGTGACGACATCGCAAGAGTGGAGGCTATCGTCAGGAACAAACCACGCGACTACGCCCTGTTCACAATCGGGACGCAGACCGCGTTTCGTGGTGGAGACATCCTGTCTCTTAATTGTGGTGACGTAAGGGATGCGAGGGAGCTACATATTCGCGAGAAGAAGACGGGCAAGATCCGCATCACGCCGCTCAACAAGAAGGTGCGCGCCGCGATTGCACGGTTGTGCGCCGAGAGGGCGGACGACCAGCCGCTGTTCGTGGGCGGGAAGCGGGGAACGCGGCTCACGGTCTGCACGCTGTCGAGACTGTGGCGACGGTGGTGCGAGGAAGCCGGCGTCGGGCACCGTGGCGGCAGCCACGTCGGCCGGAAGACCTGGGCGAGGCGGAACTACGAGAAGGGGGCGCGCATCGAGGTCATAGGCCGCGCCCTCAATCACGGGTCGCCAGCAACCACATTCGCCTACATCATGATCTCAGACTCCGAGCTGAGTTCGCTGTATGAAGACTGAGACGAATCGACGCTATGCATACGGTCAGCGCCGTATAGACTTTGAGGCAAACAGGGAATGTTGGTAACGAGTTGATGCGGAAGCACGAGATTCAGACAGAACAGCTGTCTCACCTGGCTGGGCTCGAAGGAAGAAACAGGGACGGGGGATTGGGGAGAAAATGAAGATCTACGACGAAGGTGCGGAACCTCTGCACGAACTTATCGCCGCGGCTAGCTCGGGCGATGGCGCGACTCTCTTGATTCCGGATCTGCAGCGCCCGTACGTCTGGGATCCTCACCAAGTCATTCTTCTGGTGGATTCCCTCCTTCGAGGATGGCCATTTGGAACCCTGTTGCTGTGGAAGGTCAGCCACGAAGAATTGGCGGGCATTCCGCAGCGCCCCTTCTGGCGAGTCGTGGATCGCACGGATGAATTTGATGACGAGCAGGTCGGGAAAGGAAACCCACCCAACCAGTTCCGGATGGTCCTCGACGGACAACAACGCATGCAGAGCCTGCTGCTGGCTTTCGCTGGAGATGCCTGGGGATTCAGGCTTCTGGACCAGGAATGGTCGGACGCCTTGGAGGCCGAACGCCCGCGAGGACGAAATGCCAAGCGGCACTGGTCTCTCGGGCACCTATGTCTCGATACGCAGGCCTTCCGCAAGGCTGTAGCCTCCACAGGGAGCAGTGCCGACGTGGACTACAGCTCTGTCCTGAATTGGGTTGTCCACAGCCCAAGCGACGGTCGGTCGAAACTCAAGAAGCCGGTCAACTACAAGTTCCCAATTGCCAGCGCTCTGGACGAGGAAAACAAGGGGAGATTTATCCAACTGTCGAGGCTCTGGAAGGCGGCTGAAATTGGCGCAAACCTGCGGGAAGCCCAATACCGTGCCGCTCTGAGTCCTCTCCTGAAGGGTCACGGCGTTTCGGACGCGACTTCCCAAGACATTCTGTCCCCTTTGGCTGAACTGCTGGTCACTCTGCGGGACATCAAACTCTCGAAGGTCTCCTTTCTACAACTGGAGGCCTTCAATCCCGCTGTCGCCAGCCGTGAGGTCTATAACGATGCGATCGTCAATATCTTCACTCGTCTGAACACGGCCGGTCGTGCCCTAACTAAGCAGGAGATCACGTTTGCTTGGATCAAGATGGGATGGGATCCGGCACTTGTCGAAGACAAGAAGGCGATCGAGTGCTTTGAGGCCTTGCAGAAAGCCCTTGCTGCCGAAGGGGCTTCCATTGACATGGATGGGGTTGTGGCCAGCGTTTCCGCCATGTGGGCGGTGCTGAACAATAGGGGTGCACTATTAACTGATGCTGACCTGCTCAAGGGCGAAAGAGTGAAGCCCATGGCCAAGGATCTAGTCAGTTACTGGGAAACCCTCGAAACCAACGCAACCGATGGGGCGCGACTCCTAAAGGATCGAGGCCTGATATTCGGCACCCACTATCGATCCTTGAACGTACTGATTCTCCTGCTGTCCTGGCGACTCCTCGGGCGCCAATGGCTCGCAGGCGCTTGTCTCAAGACCACGCAGATTGACAGTTTTCAGAAGTCTCTGGACAGTCTCTTCAACACACACTGCGACCGCTGGATCTTGCTCTCTCAATGGTCCGGACGATGGGGAAAGGGTACAGACAAGGCGATGGCGGACTACGCCGCTAGTCTTGCCTCCGATTGGTCAACCATACAGATACTGACTGCACCTGATGCGGTCCTCGATGTCCTTCAACAGAGATTGAAGGCGTGGCTCTCCGCACTTCGCGCTGAGGCCGCCAATACCATTGATCTTCTCGCCATTCCGGACCGAAACCGAGTCCACGAATATTTCCTTCCGCTCTGGCTCTGGCATCGCCTGGATGCAGACCGCTGGAAGGCCTCGGCTGTCGCACTGCGGGAATCTAAACGCGCGACCCCGAGTCTCCACGTGGATCATGTCGTGGCCTTCGCCCTCTGGCCGACATTGCCTGGCGGTGAATCCCTCGACTTGACCAGTGAGGACGACAGCGTCGATGTGTCGGACACGACTGGACTTGCGGAGGCCAGGAATGCCTTGGGTAACTGCATCCTTCTTGAAAGTTCTTTCAACATCAGCAAGGGCCAGCAGCAGTTGGCGGTCTTCCTAAACCGGGTGCATGAGTTCACGACCGGTACGTTCAACGTAGCTACGTGGACGGGGCAGATCGGGCTGGATCCCATTTTGGTGGAACCTAACGGGAATGCTGCAGCGGATGTAGCTAAGAATGTGGAGGCAAGAACGGCTGCTATGAAGTCCGAATTGCGCAACTTCATCCAAGGCACCCTCGAACGAGCCGATCTTTAAGGCGCAGTTCCGATTCCTTGGAACAGCAATACCGGACTTGGCGAACTGGTGAGACGCCACAGCGATGCAGACTTAATTTAGATGGTAAAGCGCCCATGCTCTCGAAAAGCAAGATCATCGCGTTCCGCCAGTGCCCGAAGCGGCTTTGGCTGTCCGAACACCATCCGGAACGTGCCAAGAGTTCCGATGCCCCGGAGTCCGCCTTCGCTGTAGGACATACCGTCGGCGCAATCGCCCGCAGGCTGTATGGGCCGGGCGAATTGATCTTTGACGATTCAACCCCTGATTTCTCACGTGCCATCGCCCGTTCTCGGGACGCATCGAAGGCCGGCTCAGGTGCGCTGTTCGAGGCGGCCTACCGCGCCGACGATACACTGGTGCTGGCCGATGTCGTGCGGCTCTCGCCGGACGGTGCGGATGTCATCGAGGTGAAGTCCTCGGCCTCCGTGAAGGAGTACCACGTCGAAGATGCAGCGACCCAGACCCACGTCATGCGGCGCAGCGGCGTGGCAGTGCGCAGTGTTCGCATCGCGCACGTGAACACCGGGTTCGTCTATCCCGGCGATGAACGGTACGAGGGACTTCTGACAGAGGCCGACATCACGGAAGACGTTGCGGCGCTCGCCGGTGAAGTTCCGCATTGGATCGGTGCGGCTAAAGCCGTGCTGACAGGATCGGAGCCGGATGTTCAGCCAGGTCGTCAATGCACGCGGCCTTTCGATTGTCCGTTCCTTGACCATTGCAATCAGCCCGACGACATCGAATACCCCGTCGAGAACCTGCCGGGTGTCGGAGCGCACAAGCTTCGGGACTTTCGTGAGGCGGGCATCCGCGAGGCCCGCGACATCCCACCCGCGATGATTGACAGTCCGAAGCTGGAAAGGGCCTACCACGCCGTCGTAACCGGCGCTGCGCAGATAGATCGTGCGCAAGCGCAGGTACTGAGGGATCTGGCATATCCGCGACACTATCTGGATTTCGAGACGATCAGCTTTGCGGTTCCCATCTGGGCTGGAACGCGCCCCTATCAGGCGCTGCCATTCCAGTGGTCACTTCACGTCGAAACAGCACCGGGCCAGCTGCAACATTACGGCTTCCTCGACCTATCCGGTGGTTGTCCGGCCAGAGCGTGCATGACCGCACTTATCGAGCAGCTCGCAACACCTGGACCCGTGCTCGTCTACACCAGTTACGAGAAGTCGGTGCTCACCGAAATGAGCCGTCTTCTTCCCGATCTCGCGGATCAGCTGATGGCGATTGTCGCCCGACTGGTTGATCTGCATCCGATCACGAAGGCGGCGTACTACCACCGGGACATGCAGGGTTCCTGGTCCATCAAAGCCATCATTCCTACGATCCCTGGTGCGCCACGCTACGACGAGCTTGCGGGAGTGCGCGACGGCTTGCAGGCCCAGTCCGCCTACGTTGAGGCGATTCATCCGCAGACGAATGCGGATCGCCGCAAGGAGATTCACGCGAGCCTCACCGATTACTGCAACCTGGATACGTTGGCAATGGTGGTGTTGGCAGGCCATCTCGTGGCATGACCAAATCCGGGGTCATGGAGAAGAACCAGGCGCTGGTGGGCGGTGGCCATGGGCGTAAGGGTGTGACGAAAGCGGCCGAAAGTCATCCTATGTTTCGCGCCGAATAGCACCAATACCTATTGCTCGCGATTCCGGCGCGCGATGCCCGCGTCCGTACTACGGCGCCAGAAACCTGACCAGACATCCGATCACGGCACAGACCGCGATCACATAGATAACGCTGAGCTTGAATCGCAACAGCGCCACCGCTGCCGCCACGGCAATGGCCACAGACACCCAATCCACGGAGCCTTCAATCCCCGTGGGCCAGAACACATGCCAGGCAAAGAACACCGCCAGATTTGCGATCACCCCGACGACAGCGGCCGTGATAGCCGTCAATGGCGCCGTGAACTTCAGATCGTTGTGGGTGGATTCCACCAATGGGCCGCCCGCGAGAATGAATACGAACGACGGCAGGAACGTAAACCAAGTGACGATCGTTGCTGCAAACGCGCCCGCCAGAAACAGACCTCCGGTTGCCAATGCTGCCTTGAGGTACCCGCCCACGAAACCTACAAACGCGACCACCATGATCAGGGGCCCTGGAGTCGTCTCACCGAGGGCCAATCCATCGATCATCTGCTCCGGCGTCAGCCATCCGTAGTGAGTCACCGCGCCTTGATAGACATAGGGAAGCACGGCGTAGGCACCACCGAATGTCAGCAAGGCGGCCTTGGTGAAGAAGACGCCCATCTGGGTCAGGGTGTGATTCCAGCCCCAGATCGCTGTGAGCAGTCCCATCGGTATCGCCCACAGAAGAAATCCAACCAGCACGACGCGGGCCAGACTTCTTGCGCTGAACCGAGCGTGCGGCGGCGTGGGCGTATCGTCGTCGATCAAAGCCGTTCCAAACGACTGGCTTCCCTTGCCATGTCCGCCACCGGCCTTGAACTTATCAGGGGCGTATCGCCCACCGACGTAACCGATCAGCGCCGCCACGATGATGATGACCGGAAACGGCACCTTCAGGACCGCGATCGCAATAAAAGCCGAAATGGCAGTGGCCCAGAGGACACTGTTCTTCAGCGCGCGCGAGCCAATTCGATGAGCCGCCTGCAAAACAATAGCAGTCACTGCCGGTTTGATTCCGTAGAACAACCCCGCCACCACCGGCACATGACCGTAGGCGACATAGATCCACGACAGCGCGATGAGTATCAGCAGTGACGGCAGAACAAAGAGTGCGCCTGCGACAATTCCGCCCCAGGTGCGATGCATCAGCCAACCGATATAGGTGGCCAGCTGCTGTGCCTCCGGGCCGGGTAGCACCATGCAGTAATTGAGCGCGTGCAGGAATCGACGCTCCGAGATCCAGCGCCGCCGCTCGACCAGTTCCAGATGCATCAGGGCGATCTGCCCGGCCGGACCACCGAAACTCAGGAAACCCAGCTTGGTCCAGAAACGGGTGGCGCTCCAGAAGCTGATGGGTGACGGAGCTGACGCGGGGGCGCCTGTCCCAGTCATTTGGACCCTTCTGCCAGGAACGCGGCGTAAAGGCTGTCCAGTACCGGCGCGATTGTCTTCAGCAGGTCGTCATCGTTCTCTTGCGTTTCGCGTGCCCCTGTCACAACAGCCGCGAACCCCGCGGCTTCCCCCACGGGAATTCCGCCGACATCCAGGTAGTGAACCATCGCGGCAAGCCGCGTCAGACCCACATCCGCTTCAAGCCCGAAACTGGCCATCAGGACTTCGAACGTGACCTTGTTCCCTACATGAGTGAACTCCGCGCCGTCGAAATCGAAACCCAGCGCGCGCTTCGGGCAATCCTTGATGTGCTTGAGCCATCGGAACTTCGCCTTCGGATCGATGAAACGGAGAATCAACCAAGCCGAGCACACGCGGTCGATCCACAGACCCTCGCGCGTCGCCCAAGTGCGCGCCAGGTATTCCCCGATTGCGCGCCTTGCAATCCGCCGCTGAACCGCATGTGGCTCGTCGGTGGAGAATCGTGCGTTGAGCGCGCTCTCAGCAGCGACCAACACTTCCTCGATCTGAACGCGCGCTTTGCCAGGAAAGAAGTCGGTCGCTGCAAGGGCAGCTAGCTCGCGGCGCAGAACCCCGAGCCCACGCCGCGCTTCAGGCTCCGTCTGTTTTGCAAGCTGGCGCTGGAATGCGTCGATGCTGGCTTTGAGACGCACGTAATCCACCGTGCGGTCAAACAGCGTAGCGAGAGTCTCGTGCCGAACGGGCGCCTCGCCCGAGAAAGGCAGCAGATGCGCGTTGCCGCCGCCTGCCTCGACTTCGAGGGCCTGATCTGAGAAGGCACGCCTCGACGCCGCAGAATCGGGTAGCAGGTAGACGCCGTCTCGCAATGACGCGGCGCCGGCCGCCTTGAGAGCACGCCAGATCCGCATACGCAAGGTCTTGTTCTGCCCAGGCAGATTGATGACGAGCGATAGCCAAGCCGAGTATTTCATGTAGTCAGTTCTACTGCGTTGTAGTACTGTCTGTCCATCCTTGAAGCATGCCACAACCGGCCTGCTTTCGCGCCAGCATTCCTTTTCGCCAGGAGACGCTCATGGGCACATCACGACGGAACTTCATTCACGCCGCGGCGGCAGCGACGTTCTTCGCCGGTGGCGCTTCCGCGGCCGAAATCGACTGGAGCAAAGTGGACCAGGCGATGGGCCGCACGAGTGCCGTGCAGGCTGCGGGCGTTCATCGCTATGGGCTTCCCCGCTCGGATCTGACTGTTGTCGTGGACGGGGTGACGATCAAGCCGAGCTTCGCCTTGGGTGGGTGGATCGCAATGCTGCCCATGGGAGAACAAGCCATGGCTATGGGGGATCTGGTGCTGACCGATACGGAGATCAGCCCGGTCATGAAAAGTCTGCTTGATGGTGGCTTCGAAATTACGGCCATCCACAATCACCTGCTGCGGGGCTCCATACCGGTGTGGTACATGCACGTCGGTGCTCATGGTCGGCCCGAAGCGCTGGCCGCGACTGTAAGGCAGGCGCTGCAGCTGACGAAGATTCCCGCACCGGTTGCCGCTCCTGCAACACCGCCGGCGATCGACCTGGATACGGGAGCGCTGGATACGATCCTGGGATTCAAAGGCACACCGAATGGTGGCGTTTATCAGGTCAGCGTGCCGCGAGCGGAATTGCTCAAGGAAGGAGGCATGGAATTGCCGGTCTCGATGGGGACTGCGACAGCCATCAACTTCCAGCCGACTGGAGCAGGCAAGGCTGCGATCACGGGCGACTTCGTCCTGCTGGGTACAGAGGTTCAGCCCGTACTGGCGCTGCTGCGTCGCCAGGGTGTCGAGGTAACCGCTTTGCACAGCCACATGGTTGATGAGACGCCGCGCCTGTATTTCATGCATTTCTGGGCCAATGACGATGCTGCCAAGCTCGCCAGGACGCTGCGCGAAGCACTCAACCTGACGAACTCCAAGCACGGCGGTTGATTCTCCTGACTCTCCATCCGAACCACCCAAAGGACAGACATCATGATTCGCAACCTTATATTCGCGACGATTCTCGCCGTCGGCACTCCATTGGCCGTAATTGCCGCGGAAGCTGGCGATGCCGCAACGACCAGCCGCCTCGCCACAAGCAAGCACACGCTGGTTGAGGCCATCCGCCAGACAGAACAGGCCAACGGCACCGTGATCTCGGCCAAGTTTGAGTTCGAAGATGGCAAGTTGTGGCTGGGTACCTATGCGGCAAAGAGTGGTCGCGCCGCCGACGCCGAGCACAACACACTGATCGAACTCAAGGGCGAACCCACCGCCGCCACGTGGAAGCCCGCCATTGAGGTGTTTGCGGACAAAGAACACCTGACGCGCTCCGCAATGCAGTTGACGTTGATGCAGTTATCGAAGGCTGGCCTTGCGGACATCGTGACGACAGCGTCGAAGGCAAACCAGGGAACCGCCTTCTCGGCCATTCCGGCCGTGAAGGGTGGCAAAGCCGTGGTCGTCGTGATGTTTGCGACGGCAGACGGTAAGACTCACGCTGTGGACGTCGAATTGCACTGATGGAGCGGATCTGAATCCATGAAATACCTTGCCTGCGCATCGCACCACCATCCGGTGGGATGCGGTGGCGGAATGCGACCATGCGGGTATCCAAGATTCGGGATTTGAAGGCATCGGGCAGTTAGGGGGAGTTGCTTGGCCGGGCACACGCGCTGTTGTAATTTTGCAGCAAGCCTCCCTGCTCTGATTCCGCGCCGTCCACTTTCAAGCGGGAGTTGTTCCCGAACTCAGATGAGTATTTTCTCAGGGAGAAGAAATTACTTGCGGCGGGTCTTTTTAGCGGAGAGCTGAACTCGCTGTATGAAGCCTGAGACGAAGCGACAGCAAAAATGAAAAGGCCCGCTCGCCGTCTATCTCCTGGTCACGGATTGTCGTTCCAGCCAGGCTCGTCCCGGTATGCGTACTTCATCGCATCTTCCAAAGCGAACACGCAGAGCCACACGCCATCGATAGCGGGTGTGCCCTGCTGATCCTTCTTCAGTAGGGCAGAGAGTTTCTGGAAGTCTGGATTGTCCTTGGCAGGGAGCACGTCCACGTATACATCGCCCTCGTACGAATACACGAGGCAGCCATCTTCCAGCCAGGGCCAGCATGGAATCCAGGCTATACCGTTGGCATCCAGAGCTTCGAGCACACTTCGGCGCCCCGGAGTATCCCATTCGGATTTGTCGGGCGGACCGTCCACACGAACATCGCGACGGTGGAAGTCGAGGAACCGTATCCACAACACATCGCACTGCGTCTCGCGAGCAATCTGGTCGATAGTCTTGACTGGCATGGATTACCTCCCGTTGCCCTGGGCCTTCTGACATTGATATGTAACGCGCGGAGCCGGCCTTTCAATCCGGATGAAGGCGCTTCACTCGGAAGTATTTGCTCTGAGTCACGACCCTGGACTGGCGTCTGGGATCTCGGCTCATGGTTCTGAGCATTGCGCAGCCCAAGGTGTCCAGGACTGCATCCGGGTGCTGAGAAAGACTCTCAGAATCATGCCGTTGGCGCGTGGGACGAGCCTGGATCATTGGTCAACTTCCATCATTAGTTGACCGATGATCCTGGTGACCCATGGGATGGCCTCTTGGGGCCTATGGGGTGGCAAGGGCACAAGACCCCGGCGACGACGTGGGTTACCGTGGCGTTCCGTATGGCGCATGGAGTCCTGCCCGGCAATCGCTCGCCCAAGAAACGCCCGCCCGTAGTTGACGAATTATTCTCAGAACGACCAGGTCTGGGCCGTTTGCCTGACTTTGTATGCTCAGAGCAACCGGGCCAGGCGCCCATGCCCACGCAATCCGTGAATCTGATTTGCGGGCGTGAAGCCCTCGCTCGAAGCAGACATCGAGCTCATGCACGCGATCACTCCGCTACCGAAGACGAAGGACGGTGCGAACAACCGCGGAAGTCAGGTGATTGGCTTGTGAGAAATGCGCGCTAACTCGAACGCATATGTGCGCAGATGGTTAAACGCCAATGAATTCAAAACAAGTGGCTAAGGAATGAGAAGTGAAGAAGGCTCAACCACTTCAATCCGTGTGCTGGAACCACGGCGGGTCGAGTAATTCACTAAATAGATGCGAGTGAAGTTCCTTCTTCCACTGGACTGATCCTCCAGTTCGTGTACTGGGCGGGCCGGCTAATTACCGGCCCCGCCTTTCACGCGAGGGTTCCCGCTCAGTACACCAATAACAACAAGAAGGACACGACATGGAACCAAGACACATTGTGCTGGATAAGTCGCTTGGCGACTTGTGTATGACATTTCGGAACAACGCGGAATACGAGATTGCGCGCAGTCGGCTGGATCGGCTTGATGCTGTCTTCCGGCTTACGAAGTTCGCCGATCCCCGCGTCCAGCGGTTGCTGACGCGCTGCCTCAGCTGGTGCGACCTCAACCTGCACAGGGCCAGGTCTCGTCCGATCTACGCCGACCAGCTCCTCGCCGTATTCGGCACGACCAGCACGACAGGAACCAGACTCGGCGCAAAGCTCAGGCGGTCGCTGGTGGTACAGACGAAGAAGTATCGGGTCAGCGATGAGACAATGGGCATCGAGGGGTGGCCCTCCGAGTACAGGCTCGACCAGTATGCTTGGGACTGGCTCAGGACAAAGGTCACTGGCGACCTCGAACGCGACGACGCCTATCCCGACCTGAGGGAGCAGCTTGATTCACTGGAGTTCTCCTACAAGGACAGCGCCAACAGGTACTGGCACTCCCTGCAGAACTTGAAGCGTGAGAGCAAGGCGTCATTCTGGCGGGGGCGGCTGCCGTACAACTACGACGTCGTGGCCTGCGCTCCCACCCTGCTCCTCCAGCTCGCCGAGCGATCGTTGGGCCACCAGACAGTGTTACTTGCTGACATCCGGGCCTACATCGACGATCGACGGGCGTTTCGCGAGCGCATCGCGGCCGTCGCCGGGATCACTGTGGACGAGGCCAAGGGCGTCATCAACGCGCTGTTCAACGGAGCCAAGATCTGCCGCAATCGCTTCTCGTCCGTGTACCGCAGCCACGGCGTAGAGGCCGTCAACGCGCTATTGAAGGATCGTGAGCTGACCGACCTGCGCCGTGCGATTCGGGTCATGTGGCGCTACATCGGAAAGACTTGCCTGTCGAATGCCTGGCGGAAGCGCATGGGGTATTCGCAGGTTCGGAGGTCCACGAGCAAATGGGCGATTTACTATCAGTGCGAGCGACAGGTGCTCGATGCGGCCGGACGGTGGTTCACGGAGCGCGGAGTGAAGCACTTCGACGAGCATGACGGGTTCAGGACGGACAGGTCGCTTGATCTTGCTTCACTCGTTGCGTTCATCAAGGCAGAAACTGGATTCGTCGTGGAGTTCGAGGGAAATCATGACGCGTGATGTTCATTCGATAGACACAAAAGCAAAAACAGGCGAGTCATACTATTTCTGCCCCACCTATGCATTTGTTATACACAAGTACAGTGGGGTGACCTTAGATATAGAACCGGAACGGCAATGGCCGATAGCTATCCTGTCGGGTTCTGTCGTTGTTCCTCGGAATGGAAGTCAGAATCTCACCTACCGCGTGGGCGAAGCGCAACGTAACTGGCATACCATCGCCGAAGATACACGCGTTGTAATTGAGCTTCGTCAACCCGAAAACATCGGTCATCACTTCGTCGATCGAGGCGACTCCTTTCGAGATCTCCACTTCGATTGGTACTGGAACTTCCCATCCCGGGTAGGTTTGCAGCCTAGGTACATAGCCGCGGGACCACAGCAACCCTTTGTTCGGACTGAGTACGAGACCGACTCCACGCAGAACCGGAGTTGCACCATCGGCCAAATACAACCGCGAGTCCATCGACCGCCGAATGCGGATGCCGGACAGCGCCGTGGTGGAGGGCACTGCCTTCTGAAAACCTCGCCACTCTGCATCATTGAACCGCGTCTGCCCGTGGATGAACAATTCCGTAGGTGGAGCGCCGTAAGCTTGGGTGTAGTTCTCTAACACCAGACGCATCAGGTCGAAAGCCTTGTCCTCGGAAAGGTGAAACTCCTTGGACTCCGACTCATACCAGTTCCCTTCGACTCCCTTAAAAACGACGCCATCCCCTGAATCCAGGAACATCTGAGCCCCGCAGCAGGCATTTGCTTCAGCTCCTGATTGCGGAAGTTGCTTGAACACAAGGCCGACATAACAGACACCTGGTCGCACGCCGTCCAATTGCCAGGGCCGACCTTGAGCCTTGAAGAAAGCGGTTGTGCAAATGTTCCAAGCGATTGTCGCGGCGTCATCCACGCGCCGTTTTGGATTACCTCGTCCATCGACGAAATCCTCCGGGGTGATAGTAGTCTCACGGATGATCTGCACTACGACCTGATGTGCAATCAGGCGGGCTTTGAGCTGATTGTGAAAATTGATCTCATACCCTTCGACCGCGAGTGTTCTCTCCGCGTCCGCCTGCCATTCCGGGAACAGCATGCGATTGCCACCTTCCAGTGCCTTGTTCGCAGCCTTCGTGCTCATTGGCAGCTTCGTGTCGGTGCGGAAGGCTGTAGCGACGGTCTGTTCGGGGCGACCCAGTTTCCAAACTTCTTCGTCAATCACCACGAACCAGAAATCCGGCTTTAACTCGTCTCTTTCCAGATGCCTGAGGATGGCGCTCTCAAATATCCCCACGGCCTCGTAGACGGCTTCGCGTCGATTGCTGCGACGAATGGCCTCCAGCACTTTCTGCCCGTCTATCGTGATGCGTGCCAGCGGCACTTCCGGCCACTCCGATTCGAATACAGCGGAGAATCCTGGCCAGGACATGCGGTGTGCTTTGCCTTCATCGCCCGCAATACCGTGTCGAACCTTCTCAGCCCAGCGATCAAAACGTCCGTGGGCCTGGGCTGTGCCGATGACGCCAAACCGCAGAGCGCTGTTGCCAGGCAGTGCTTTCAGAGGTCCGAAGGCAAACAGGCCATCCTTGACGTACTCGCAACGTTGGGAGTGGCCAACGCGCAGCTTGGGTTCTTCAATGTAGATCACACGTTCGGCGTTACTCACGCTGCGCTCTCCCTTCCGCTGGAATAGTCCTCGTCATCACTCCAAGTGACGGACTCTTCTTCCTCAGTGTCGGGTACATAGGACTTCTCGGCGTTGTAGCTAACCGGGAGGGTAAGCCTGACCGGTGACGTCGCGACCTTCATGCGTGCATTGCCGCCCAAGGAAACTTCGCCACTGACCTGCTGATGTCCGAACAGTTCGCTCAGGAACGCCAGCGTCAGGTCACGCCACTTGTCGTTCCACCACAGCTTGCAGCGCTGGCGACGAAGTTGCTTCTGGTCGGCCAGCGGCGTGATGCCGTCCTGCGAAAAAAGTACGTGCGGGATGATCTGTACCCGCGCTGGGCTGGACGTGAATACCTTGAACGAGATGGCGAAATGCCAGGTGAGCTCTTTCGAAAGGCCGACGAGTACCCGGTAGGCGGTCTTGCCGTCCGGGCGCCAGTAGTGTCCCTTGTTGTCAGGTCGCCAATCCTTGGGCACGAACCAACGCCGATCAAATTGCACGAGGCCTGCTTGCCGGAGGTGACGCTCCACGGCGCTTCGCAAGATCGCGGAAAGGTGGTTGTGGGCTTGTTGTCGGGTCAGGTCCGGGCCTGACGAGGCATGGCCGCGAAGGAACTCATCGAGGCTTGTTTCATGGCGGAACTCCAATTCGAGATCCATGCCCTCCGGCACAGCAGTCCGTAGTGAATCCAAGTCAGCAAATGACACAAGTAGCCGGTCATGCGCGGCGCACGGAATGGAAAGGCTTGGTGCCGCTGCGGCAAGATCACTGCCGGACATAGAAGTGTGGAAGTAGCGAATGCGCTCGGGCAGGTCGAGCACGTTCAAGCGATTGAACAAGGCCTCACTAGGCGCACGGAGGAGCGTTTGCCGTGCCTGCACCAGTAACCCCGCGATGCGCTGAACCTCCGCGTTACCTTCGCTCCTGGGTACGTTGCCGGTCTCAAGTGCCTTTAGTAAAGATCCAAAATTTCGCAGCCAGTCACCAGAGAAGTCCAAGCCGTTGAGCTGCTTGATCTGGATCGGGAAATCGCTCCAGGGAATGTTGTCAGCCCGGATAGGGATGATGAACTTCGGATCGCTAAGGCGTTTGGCTACGTCGACAGCCTCAGTCACCTCATCCAGTACGCCTTTGCGAGTCACCGATGCATTGGACATGATGGCGATGAATTTCACCGTGTTCTCGCGAATCACCCGTTGGATGTCGCTCCAGAACGGTTCTCCGCCGTGCAACTGTTCAAGGTCCGCCCAGACTCGATAGCCGCGCGCGGTTAAACGTCCGCACAACCAACGTGTTAATTCGTCGTCATCGGGCCTGGCATGGCTGATGAAAACGATTCCTCGGATGCTCATGGTCTGCCTCTGTGACGGAAGAACACTGATCGAGCTAAAGAGCCGCTGACGCAAGATAAAGGCTGCGTCTGCATAACGATGAAGCTCGTCGAGACGATTAACGCCCTCGTAAGCTGGTCAAACAATCATGGCGGCGGAGGGCTGTATGAATATACAGTCTTCCGATTGGCGCAGGCAACCGACCTGCTTCTGAAACGTCAGATGCCTTTGGGCTAGGGGCTGCAGCATGCCGGCTCTGTGACGCCGCGCCGCGCCGCGGGTGCGCGGGAGCACCGGATTCATCTACCGTCCTACACGCCGGTGTCTCAAGTTTGTCTTTACAGAATGATACGTTTATAACTATTACATGCAAACTTGAGACACATGATTTCGTTCCCGACGCTACAAGGATGACGATCTCTACCAACCAGCTGATCCAAGGGGCGTCGCTGCCGGAACCGACGAATCAGCGATCCATCCACCTGACGATGGTCAACTCCGTCAAGACCACGGAGGTCTTGCACATTTGCGAATCCTGGTTCGCGCTTGCGAGCCGTCTATCGAGTGCGCCAGCGCTGGTGGCGGACAAGAACCGAGTGAACCGGCGGGAGTTGCAGTGGCCGCTCTTTGTGCCGTTCAGGATGAAGGCGCAAAACGAGGGGGCAATCACCAACGAGACGTCTTCCGGCACCGGGTACAGCCGCTGCCGCGCCAACGTGCTGCACATGGATGCACTGGTTCTGGACTTCGACAACGACCCGAACAGAGAAGCCCCAAGCTTCACCATTTCGGAAGCAAGGGAAGCCTTCGCCGGATTCGCACACGTACTTTATACGTCTTTCAACCACCGCAACCCGTACAAGCACAATGTCGACAAGTTTCGGGTGGTGCTGCCAATGAGTCAGTCAGCAAGTCTGGAACAGGTTCAGGAAAGAAAGGCGGCACTGCAAAGACGATTTCCAAGCGCCGACCCCGCGTCCTTTACGGCCTCCCAGCCGTTCTATGTCCCCATCGCACATCCGGATCGAGTGGAGCTTCACGAATCGTACGCGGCCGACGGCGAGTGGTTCGATCTCCTCGCACTGGAGCCGAGCACAAAGCCACAGCGAGCGACATCTTCCTTCCCCGTTGTGCTGACACGGGATGTTCATACAGACCTTCCCTACATCACGCTGAAGGACGGAACGCAGCACAGGGCCGACGACCTCTGGGCACTCCTCGGCGAGGGCTACGACAACCGCAGGGCGTGTTTCAGAATCGGCGGTGCAGATAGAAAAGCCGGCTGCTTTGTCTATCGTTTCGGAGCCGGCCTTTCATACTTTGATCCCGCTGTGCGAAAGGTCGTGTTCATCAAGGTCATGCGGACACAGCCGCGGGAGCAGGACTCGGGTACCGAAAGCAAGCTCACGCTCGTTCGCAAGCCCAAGTCGCCCGGTCCCCCCGTTCCTCGGGAAGTGGTGCGGGTGCCGATGCCAAGGAAGCCCCCCATTGAACTGATCACGTATGACGAGCGTTCACCCTCACCCCCGTTTGATCTGATCGATCTCGACGCCAGATACCTGCCCGCGGATCTGCGGTTCAGTATTCCCAAGGAAGGGATCGTCGCCATAAAGAGCCCCAAAGGGACTGGCAAGACAACTCTCCTTCGGCATGTCGTGGCTGACTGCAATGAGCGGAAGAAATCCGTGATGTTGCTTGGCCACAGGGTGTTCCTGCTTAAGAACCTAGCCGTTAACACAAACCTCTCCTACTACCGTGACCTTGACGAAGGGCAGATCACTTCATCGATCGCGCTCTGCATGAACTCTCTGACACGGATCAATCAGAAGGAAGACGAACCCTACGACACAGTCATCATTGATGAATCGGAGCAGGTGTTCCAAGCCTTGCTGTCGAAGCCACTCCAGCGAGATCTGTCGGTAGTATTCAACAACCTGTGCTGGCTGTTCAGCAAGGCACGCCGTGTGATTGTCCTTGACGCCGACCTCTCGACCGACCTCACTGTGGAACTGATCCACGAGCTTCGCGGCGTAAGGGAAAGCGATCAAATACTGGCGGTGCGCAATACGCATCGCATCGGCAGCGGGCAGACGACAAAGATGTACCTCGACAGGATGCACCTGCTGGCCGAAGTTGTTCGGGCCGTCGATGCTGGAGAAAAGGTGTTCGTGACCTGCAACAGCAGGAAGTTCGCTAAGCAGGTAGATGCCATCATCAGGGCGTTGGGTAAGTCCACGCTGCTGGTGACGGCTGAAACGAACGACAAGCCAGCAACACAGGCATTCATCAAGAAGCCGACGGAAGAGTCCTGTCAGTACGACGCGGTCATAGCATCCCCGACTCTGTCTACCGGCGTGAGCATCGAAGGTGACCATTTCACCAAAGTATTCGGGTTCTTCTCTGTGATGCCGGGAACGTTTCAGGACGCCGATCAGGCACTCTCGCGAGTTCGTAACTGTGGCGATGTATCCACATGGGTTCAGGGAAACAGGCCGATACCGTATTTTCCGAGCGAGGAATCTATCTACGACTGGATTCTCGACAAAGAGCGCGGATCGGTGAAGCGGCTATATGACGAGCAAGTGCTCATGACGCAGGGGCAATTGCTGTGGGCACGCATCTACGCCCGAATCAAGCGCATGGTCCGGCAATGGTCGGTCCACAAGGACTGGCAATTCATTGCGCTTCGGAAAGAACTCGGCTTCACGATTGCGACAATTCCAAAGGATGACGAAGCGGCAAGGACGGGAAGGGAGCTGCTAGCCGCTTCGGATGTCCAGGATGAGGACCGTGCGCAGGCGATATTCGACGCGGATTCTCTGGACGATGAAGAAGCGGCGAGGCTTGGGCGAAAGCGTCAGCAGAGCCATGCAGAGTACCTGGCTATGGAGAAGTATCGACTGCGCGAAGTATTGGGGACGAAGTGGACACTAGACAATGTCCACAAGGCACTGGAACAGGACCTAGTGCAATCCCTTGCAAGAATCCGCATGCTTCACGAAGTTCCAGCCGACGTTCGACGCGCGGAGGACAGGAAGGACCGGGACTGGAACGCGGCGACATTCACTGCGAACCGCCACAACGTAGTGCAACACGAACTCCTACGCAGTCTCTGCGTCGCAGGGGGTATTGATGCCTCCGCACTTTACGAATTGGCTAGAGCTGGCGACGAAATTGAGATCGACCGGAAATCTCTCGAAGCCATCGCTGCTGCGTACGAGGAGCGGAAGAAGGATTTCAACTACTACTTCGACAGTCGCATCAGGAATCCGACCGATGAGAAGAGTCTGAAGAAGGTCTGGGAAGCAACTTTCGGGGAGTCGCTGTCTCTGCCACTAGTGAGAAAAAAGCGGGGTTCACGCGAACAGCGTGAGTATCGGTATTACATCGACACTAAGAAGAAAGACCTCGTCCTGCAGGCGTCAGCAACTATTCCGGATTTTCTACGGATGTTGAAGGCAAAGAAGAGGTCCACGAATGACCTATGAGAAGCCTCAGCGCGGCAATCCACACGAGTTGACCCATTGTCAGCACGTGATCCCCGTCGCGAGCATCAAGCGCTTTGCGAATGCGAAGGGTCTTGTTGAGATCTGGTTGAAAGCGGAGGAAAGGGCCGTGCCCCGCGCTCCGGGTAACGAGCTTTTCTATGCTAAGCGCGTGTGGGACCAAATGACCGAGCACGGTCGATTCAGGAGGATCGAGGACGCGTTTCAGGATGTAGCTCGTCGCCTACTTGGCGGAACGGCTTCGACCGTAGCATCGGAGGACGAGGTTGCGGTCAACGAATTCTATGCGCTGTGCTACTGCCGAGGCCAACTGAAGGCATCGACACCTCCCGATGTTGGGCAGGACGTCTTAGGGGCCTCTGTACCCTACGATAAGAACGAGGCGGAGATACTGGAGAGGAACGGCTATGTGAGCGTTCGACCGGACGGCACGCTTCCAGGAAGGCATCTGGCTGGAATCGTCTCCTTCTTCAAGATCAGAGACCTGAGCAGTCACCTATCCAACTATCGCTGGCGGGTGCTGCGATCAACGACGGCGCAGTTCCTTGTGCCCGATCAGTTTCCTGACAAGCCAGTAATGCCAATCGCACCTCGCGTGTGTCTCATTGCCGGTGTCGAAGGTGGCATCGATGTCGATGAGGATGTTGTTCGTGAACTCAATCGCCTTCTCATTGCTGCGAGTCGTGAGTTCTACTTTGCGCACGATCTTGCCAGGTGCCCCAGGTGATATCGTTGCGCCATGTGAGTTGTGACTGACTCGATCTAGTCACCGAGTCAGATGTATGTGTCGCAGCGCGTCCTGCTGGTCGGCGGTCATCTTAGTCTGCAATGAATCCAACCAATCAAATAGCTCCGGCAACTTGCGCATGCTAAAGACCTTTACTCCGTAGTCTGCTGGCAACCCCACGCTGGTTCGCGTAACAAGCTCCGCCATAGCGGCGTCCACGACTATCGCGTCACAGTATGGTGCATAGGTGGCGACATGCTGAACATCCTCAAAGAAGCCTGAGAGTTTCAACTCAGCTTTCTCATTATTTGGGAAAGCCCCGTTGCGAACCATCGTCTTCAGAGTTGCAAAAATCCTTGATCGCAAGCGTTGCCTCGGTGATTCGCGGAAGTTATCGGATTGCAGAAAAGTGCCGCATTTCTTCAGCCGAACCTCAAATGGCTCGTCGCTCGGTTGACTGCGCATCAGAGAGTTGACGATCTCCGACTGAATGGAAGAGTTGAATAACGCGTCGAGGTCTCCAGAGCCGACTCGGTTGAAGTAGTCCAAGTACAACCGCACGTATGAGCGCGCCGTCTCCAGGTGCTCGGCTGCAACATCTTCATCGAAGCTGGCGCTGCTTATTCTCCAGCTGTCGAAAATTGCCACGAGCGCCTTCACCGATCTCGCCTTCGCCTCCCTCATGGCATCCGCGTCGCGAGGATACCGCGCGACATCTATGAAGAAGTACCCATCCCACTTGTGGATATCCCTCTCCAACGCATCGCTTGCATCAGTAGAGCGGGAAGCGGGTCTTCCATTCTTCCAATCCCCAAACGCTCGCCATATCTGGCGCCGCTCTACGTCGTACTCGGCCTTGAACTTCGCCCCTCGACTTGTCGTCTTAATGAATTCGCCTAACTCATCTCCCCGCGACCACAGGAGTGATTCGTCTTCATGAACGGATGAATACGGGACAGCTAGCAGCTGATTAGAGGCGGCCTTGGAAATACGGGCAGCTGCCTCTTGAAATCGCGGTTCACGATCCTTGAACGCTTCGCTCAGAAAAAACTGGTCCAGGTAGAGGATAGACTTCTTGAGGGGCGGAAGCGGAAGTTGAGTCGAGTAATCACAATAACGACAGCCTCGCAGAAGGCTGTCGCCGATGACATCAACGTTACCGTATGCTTTCTCACGACCACACAGCGGGCATGTCCCGATTATTCTGGTCACCAGCATTCAACGATCACCGCGTGTGAAGAGAGGTGGAGAAGCGGCAACCTCACAACGTATATACGCTGTGCCACTGCGCTGGTGGCGAGTCGATCCGCATATCTGTGCGAATTGCACATATTCAAATTAGCCACGCTTGACCTTCTTGGTTGCGAATACTGAGCCATCCTTCGCATCCGATCCGCCAACGACGAGTAGCGAGGGTGGTCCTCCGTCGAACGGCCTCGTCCCCATGAGGATGAAGTGCTCCGACATCGCCGCCAATTTCTCTATTTTATCGGCGCGCTCGCTCTTGGCTTTCGCTGACTCAATGAGCCCGACCTGAGCGCTGATGTAGGCATGCTCCTCCGACTTCCGCCGGTCATCGGCAGCACCGAGGCGGTAGAGCTTGGCCAGCTCGTACAGGTCTGATTTTCTGAGTCTGAGGCGCACTGGCGAATCATTTGGGAGGGTTGAGGGCGTCTACGGCTAAGAACTGTATATGCATACAGTTCTCAGGGGTCAAGGGTTGCTCTTGACCCCCGCTATTGAGGATCAAGGCCAAAGGAGCAGTCTTTAAGATAAGCACGTGGCCGCCGCGGGTCCTGAAGGTCGCGAGCTTGCCGCTCGCGTCTCGCTCAACCACCACTTGCCGACCCTGTAGCTCGATGGTGCTGGCACGCTCTGGCCTGTACCACCTGACCGCGTATCCCACTGCACAAGTCCCTGATTCCTAACGTGGTAGGCTCCGCAAACCGCTGTAGGACAGAAGAACAATGGATCAGGCAAGGGAGCTGGCTGACCTGGATGACAACACGCTGCGAACGCGTGTGAAGACGTCAAAGATCCAGATCGCCACAACGTATCGTCCGATTCTCAACGCTCTGCTGGCGGCAGCCCACCCGCAGACGCCGGAGCAAATCGCTGTTGCCTCACATGTAGACGTCGATGTGGTGAAGGCTCGATTGGATTCGATCACCAAGGCCGACCCGAGGGTCCTTGAGGCGACCGCCGAGTACCTGCCAGACGCTGACGTGATGATCGACTTCGTAGAAAGGTCGATGGGCGTGCCCATATCCCAAGCCAATCTCGCTGACTCAAATCTTGTGTGCTCGCGCTTGGTCGACGAGCGCGTTGTGCCGCGCCACCTTTCCTTCCTGCGCCGGAAGTTGCCGCCTCATCTGGACGCTGCTGATCACGTCAATATCGTTCTTCCCGACCTCGTTGAGTTCCTGCGCAAGGAGTATGTCCCCTTCGTTGACTCACAGAACCAAGGACTCATTTCCCGCGCTGGTCGTTTGAATGAGCGCCTGATACGCCGGGCGATGCTCAACGCCGGCTTTGTAGAGGTCACAGACTTCCAGATGACTGGCACCAAGAGCCAAGGCGACATCATCGTGCGAACTACAGCAGGTGGCGGGCACCCGCTGAGCATTGAGGTCAAGTCGTATGGTGCCCGTGAGCGGCTGTTGCGCGGGCTTGCCGATGCTGACGATCCAAAGATTGGTGTCGGGTTCTTCAACTCGGCGTCAGAGTTCAATGACTCACGCACTACGGACTTTCTTGGTACTGGCGCGCTTGCCATCTACCTGCCGCCGACCACTCTTGCTCGCGTTGACGCCGTGGCGCGTACCCGCGTGAACAGCCGCAACTCAGTCTTCTATCGGCCGCTGACGCAGCTCACCACTGACTTGCTGGAATTCAAAGCTCGCGGCCTAGCCGCTTACTGATAGCGTGAGCCGCTCGCTCGGCCTTGCCCTTCCCTCGCAGCTCGCACTCCCACACGACCACCGGCTTCCAGCCTGCCGCCGTCACGGCAGCCAGCTGCTTTTCGTCGCGGGATTGGTTGCCCTCGATTTTGGTACGCCAGAAGGCTTCCCTAGTCTTTGGCCACCTGAATGTCGGGCAATTGTGTCCATGGAAGAAACAACCGTGGACGTAGATGGCCGTTTTGAACCGGGGAAGGACGATATCGGGCCTCCCGGGCAGTTTCTTGTCGTGGAGCCGGTAGCGGAGGCCCTGGGCGAACAGTGCCTTTCGCAAGGCCACTTCGGGCTTGGTGTTCTTGCCCTTGATTGCCTGCATGTTCTGGCTGCGGACAGCCGGACTATGCACGTCCACGCTACACCCGCAGCAATGACTGCTGCATCGCCTTGGCCTGCTTAAGGGTTACGACGTGCGGCATCATCGCCTTGGCGACGGCCTCGATCACATCGACAACCACCGAGTTGCCAAACTGCTTGTAGGCCTGCGTGTCCGAGACCGGAATCTCGAAGGTGTCAGGAAAGCCCATCAGGCGAGCGCACTCACGCGGCGTCAGCCGACGCGGGTTCTTCGTACCACCACGGTCAATAAGAATCTCGGAACCGTCCTTGTAGTACCTGGCGGACAGCGTGCGAGCCGTCTCCTTCGGTCCGACCTTGCTAAATCCGAAGCCGTTTCCTGCCGCCTCATGCTTCTTGCGGTAATCCCGAAGGTACTTCCACAGGTGAGCGGTTAGCGTGTACTTGTCGTCCACGTTCTTCTGCAGGATCTTGCCGAGCGTCGGGTACTCGTCCGACACTTTCACTTGGTCGAACGAGAACGCCGTCTGCTCTTTGAAGCCGACGATGATGATGCGCTCGCGGTGCTGCGGCACCCACGGCTTGGCGTCGATCACCTTAGCTACCGCTTTGTAACCCAGCTCGTCCAGCGATTCCATGATCGTAGTGAACGTCCGTCCTTTGTCATGCGACTTTAAGTTGCGGACGTTCTCCAACATGAAGGCGGTGGGTTCTTTGTGCTTGAGAATTCTGCAAATGTCGAAGAACAAAGTGCCCTGCGTATTGCATTCAAAGCCATGAGCACGGCCGAGTGCATTCTTCTTACTCACGCCAGCGATGGAGAACGGCTGACATGGAAAGCCAGCCACAAGCACGTCGTGGTCAGGAATGATGGCCTTGATCCGCTCAGGCGTCGTCGTCACCTCGCGAATGTCGCCGGTGATCTCATGCGTCGGGCGGTGGTTCTTCTTGTAGGTGATCTGGCAGTACTTGTCGTACTCAGATGTGAAGACGCACTCCCCACCGGCGCGCTCGAAGCCTAGACGCGTGCCGCCAATACCAGCGAATAGGTCTATGAACGTGAATTTTGACGGATCATGCGCAGCAGGCGCCCTGCGCTGGTCCAGTAGGCGTTCGATGGCCAGCGAGATGAGTCGCGGCTTGGGTATCCCGTCCAGCTCGTAGCGTTCCAAGGTCCGAACATCTAACTCCAGTTCATTGGCCAACTCCTCGTGTGAGAACTGAGCGAGGGCGGCGCGCAGTGCGGTTTGAGCACGCGCCTGATCTGGTGAAAGCATGAGACCTCCGGCGGGACAGTTCACCGGCATTCTGTCGAAAATTCGTCCCGCCGGCAATTCTCTCTGATACTGTATGGACATACAGTATCGACGTCAAGTGCCCGTCTTGTCGAACCCGACGAGCGCGCGATACAGCTCCTTCGAAGAAAGCTTTCCGAAGGCCGACTCCTAGCCTACTTAGGCTTTCTGGAAGGCTGTATCCACCTGCCTCAAGATCGACATGCCAGGCGGCAGTGCGCGCGGCAAGAGCTGAAGAACTGGTCAAGTAGCACAAGCGGACCTGGCCACCTTTTCCTAACATCGACGGGTCTCGCTGACAGACAACAGTGGGTCCGCGGTCGCAGTAGCTGGGATAGGATCGGGGAACACCAACAACTAGAAGCCCCGGGCCATGGCAAAGGGATTGCCCAGGAACGTCAAAGACAACCTAGACAAATGTCGCGCGGCCGCCATAGCTGCTGTGGATGTCTACAACCGACCTGGTTCAGGTTTCCGGGCTGCGCACTTCGTCATTTTGATCGTCATGGCGTGGACCGCGCTATTCCACGCCGCCTTCTATCGAAAGAACGTCAAGCCTTGGTACAAGAAGAAGGGCAAGAACGCCAAGGGTGACCGCTACGTGCACATAGACGGCGAGCCCAAGCACTGGGAATTGAGCGAATGCCTAAAGCAGTACTACGGTGCAAACAACCCAGCCGAGCGCAAGAACCTGGAGTTTCTAATAGGGCTCCGAAACAAGATCGAGCATCGACACTTGCCCGAGCTGGACGCTGGTCTGTATGGCGAACTGCAGGCGACTCTTCTGAACCTCGAAGAAATGATTACCACCGAATTCGGGGCTCGCTTTGCGCTCGCGGATCATCTTGTTGTCGCGCTTCAGTTCTCGCAACTCATCCCGGCCGAGAAGAAGAAGGCGGCCAAGACGCTTGCGACAAGCGCTGCTAAGTCGGTGAAGGAGTACGTGGAGAAGTTCAGGGGAGGTCTGCCTGCCGCAGTCCTCAATAGCACCAAGTACTCCTTCAACGTGTTCCTCGTCCCGAAGGTTGCGAATCGCAAGGAGCTCGCAGATACGACGGTCGAGTTCATCAAGGTCGACGAATCGAAGCCAGAGGAGACAGCTCGGTTGGAGAAGCTCGGCGTGCTAATTAAAGAGAAGCACATACCGATCGCCAATCTGGACATGTACAAGCCAACGCAGGTTGTCGAGGAGGTGGCGGCTCGGCTACCTCATCGATTCACCGTCCCCGCACACGCTGCGGCTTGGCGCCATTTCAAGATTCGTCCGAATCAAGGAGCAGCCAAGCCCGAGATTACCGACGGGAGATACTGCGCTTGGGACAAAGTTCACCGCGACTACGTGTACACGCGGGCGTGGATCGATAAGCTGTCCACCGAACTTGTAGCCCCGGCTGCTTTCCAGGCTGCTATCGGATCAGCGCCAACCCCTAAATAGCAAGTGTCCCGGGGGTGACGAATGTCCCCATTCGTCGAGTAATTAACTCAGAACCTGAGCTCTGAAATCTGAAACTCTAGCCAGCACCGAAGCCTCCTGGCGCATCAGCGGTGTGCGCACGAAGAAGGCGATCTGCTGTGGTGATTTGCCCCGGTGCCGCGCGATGTTCACCGTGGTTTCCACCGCCACATAGGAGCGGTACAGCTTGCGGATGCGGTCGTCGGTGAGGCCGGTCCAGACGCGGATGGTGCGCGTGCGCGCCTCGTGGTGAATGAAGCGCAGGGCCAGGTCGAGGCGCTGTCGGTCACGGCTGTACCGGTCGTCGGAAATCCGCATGGTTGTGCCCTTCAGGTGTTTCGCTGTCAAATACGTGGAAAAATGAAATTGGAACAAATATCCCAAATTTGAAAGTTCGACGGAATGGATTTACGGGCGACTATATCGCCTGAAAAGGGAGGAATCGCATGGACGGGGATATCACTGGCGCCGCGGCGCCACGCTGGCGGGTGGGGCAATGGCTGGCCGATGGCTCGATGGAAGCCGTGGCGGAAATCAACGCGCAATGCCTGGATTTCCTGTGCGCGCTGGCCGCCCAGCCGGCGCGCCGGCTGCCGGAAATGTTCACCGGCCAGCTGCCGGTGTGGCGCGATCTGGGCGCCGTCGCACGGGGGCAGTTGGCTGCCAGCCCCTACCTGCTGGTGGACGCCGGCTTCGACAATGAGTCGCGCTGGCAGCTTCCCGCCCACCGCATGGTGCAGGACGTGCATTCCGCGGCAGGGGAGCCGGTGTTCACTGGCCCCGAAGCCGAGCCCTTCATACAGAGCGTGCTGGTGTTCGGCTGGCATCTGGCGCGCGCCAACCGCCAGCTGGCGCGGGTGGTGCTTGGGATGACACCAGGCTGCGCGGCCCGGGTGGCAGCGCTGCGGCTGCGGGATCTCGACTGGATCGCAAGGCATCAGCCGGGCTGGGTCCGGCCGCGCTGGGAACGCCAGGCCAAGGTGTGGCGCCATCTGCTCTGCGCCGCGCGCGAGCCGGATGCAGCGCTGCTTACCCAGGTAAGCCTGCGCGGCCTGCAGCTGCTGGCAGCCGGCCTGCTGGTGCCGGGCGCATCGCCGTTTCAGCAGGGGCGGCGGTTCACGGGGTTATAGTCGCCGCTCCTGTTTTCCGGGGGAGTCGGCTTCATGAAGGACAGTACCCAAGGTCTGGGGTTGGCGTTCAGGGCGTTGCTGGCTCTCGGTGCCATGGGTGCGGCGCCGCTGCTGCCGGCACAGCAGGCCAACCTCGGCATTGCGCCGGTGGCGCTTACGCAGCCCACCTATACCTTCGACACCGCCGAGCAGCACAGCCTGCGCGTCACGGTGGTGGCGCGCGGCCTGAATCATCCCTTCTCGATCGCACTGCTGCCGGATGGCGATGCGCTGATCAGCGAGCGCGGCGGTGCGCTGCGACTGTTGCGCAATGCGGTGGGGGCGGCCGGCCGGCCCACGGTGCTCGAGGCTGCGGCCGTAGCGGGTGTGCCCGCCATCGAAAAAGCCTATCGCCTGGCCGGACTGCACGACCTGGCGCTGCATCCGGACTTTGCCCGCAACCAGTGGGTGTACTTCAGCTTCAACCGCGCCGGCAATTCCGTGCCCGGCGCGGCCAACGCGCCGCCGCGCCAGCAGAGCCGGCTGGCCGTTATGCGCGCGCGCTACGACGGCAAGGCGCTGGTCGATCTGAAGGAGATCTTCATCGGCGGGTCCGCCACCACCAGCGGCTCGCGGCTGGCATTCGGCCCGGACGGGCTGCTCTACATCATCATCGGCGCGGCGGCGGGTGATGAGGCGCAGCACATGGACAACACCATCGGCAAGGTGATGCGGGTGCGTGATGACGGCAGCATCCCGGCGGACAATCCCTTCATCGGGCAGGCGGGCGTGAACCCGGCAGTGTTCACGCGCGGCCATCGTGATCCCCTGGGCCTGGCTCCGCATCCCGGCGCCGGTGTGATGCTGGCGGCGGAGCACGGCCCGAACGGCGGCGATGAGGTCAATGTGATCCGCAGCGGCAAGAACTACGGCTGGCCGCTGGTGACTTACGGCCATGGCTACGACGGCGCGCCTCTCGCCGACTCGCCGCTGGCGGCGGGCATGGAGCCGCCGCTGGTGTACTGGGTGCCTTCCATCGGCCCGTCGGGGCTGGTGGTCTACACCGGCGATCGCTTCCCGGCCTGGAAGAACAACCTGTTCGTGGGCAGTGTCCGGCGGGGAGAGATTCCGCGCACCGGCGGCCTGGAACGGGTAGTGCTTAACGACAAATTGCAGGAGTTGCGGCGCGAAACGCTGTTGACGGAGCTGCACCAGCGCATCCGGGATGTTCGCCAGGGGGCGGACGGCCTTCTGTACGCGCTGACCGATGAAGACGATGGCGCGCTGCTGCGCCTGGAGCCGTTGTCCCGCCAGTAACCCTTTCCATGGAAATATTACTGTCGTATAATTTCCAAGGAAGGAGTATTCGATGGGTGCATCGCAGCATATTTCAAAAGACGCCGCCGCTCCCGCCACCCTGACCAAGGCCGTGGTGCGGGCGGCAGGCTTCCTGGGGTTGAGCCAGACGGCCATGGCGGAGATTCTGGGCGTCAGCAGCGCCACCGCCTCCCGGCTGGCGGGTGGCCGGTATGTACTGCAGCCCTCTCGCAAGCGCGAGTGGGAGTTCGCCCTGCTGTTCCTCCGGTTGTTCCGTTCGCTGCAGGCCGTCGTGGGCAACGATGTCGATGCGCGCACCTGGCTGCGCAATCCAAATCTCGCGCTGGATGCCGTGCCGGTGGATCTGATCCGCAATGCCGAGGGACTGGTGCGTGTCCTCCATTACCTGGACGCCAGCCGCGGTCGCCTCTGAGCTGCGCCCCTGGCAGGGCGCGCTCTGGCGTGCGGTGGAGGCGCAGCATCGCGTCGCCACGCTGCGGCTGGTCGACACCCTGCAGGAGCAGGCGCTGCTCGAACAGCTGCTGGACGACAGCAAACCTGCCGCGCCTGTTTCCCCGCGCCACTACCTGCTGACCACGCCTTTTCGATACCCGCCGCCGCATCCGGGTGGCTCGCGTTTTCGTGGGCCCGCCGATCCTGGCGTGTTCTACGGCGCCGACGAACGGCGCACGGCCTGCGCCGAGCTGGGCTACTGGCGTTGGCGCTTCCTGCTGGACAGCCCCTCGCTGCAACGCCTGCAGGCCCTGCCGCAGACACTGTTCCAGGCGCAGGCCGGATGCGCCGCCATCGACCTCACCGCCGAACCGCTTTCCAGGGACGCAGACCGCTGGCGCTCCCCGGATGACTACAGCGCCTGCCAGCAACTGGCACGGGCGGCGCGGGCCGCGGGCGCCGGCGCGATCTGCTACCAGTCCGTGCGCGATCCCCAGCGGGGACGCTGCGCCGCTGTGCTCTCGCCTGCGTCCTTTACCAGCGAGCCACTGCTGGAGCAGAGCTGGCAGCTGGCCGTGACGCCCGAGCGCATCCAGTGGCGGCGGGATTCCGTGCTGTTCCCGGAGAGCTTCGAGTTCGACTGCGGGCGCTGGCAGCCAGCGCCGCCCAGCACCTAGACTTCGCGCATGGCGCTTGAACCTTTTCATCTCGCAGTCCCCGTCACCGACCTGGCCGACGCCCGCCGTTTCTATGGCGAACTGCTGGGCTGTCCCGAAGGCCGCAGCTCCAGCGAATGGGTGGACTTCGATTTCTTCGGCCACCAGCTGGTGGCCCACCTGGATCACTCGGGCGCTGCGCGCCGGGCCGTGTACAACGCCGTGGATGGCAAGGATGTGCCGGTTCCGCATTTCGGCGTGGTGCTGGAGTGGCAGAGATGGCATGAGCTGGCCGAGCGCCTGCGTCTTGCCGGCACACGCTTCGGCATCGAGCCTGGCATCCGCTTCCAGGGGCAGGTGGGCGAACAGGCCACCATGTTCTTCCAGGACCCATCCGGCAATGCGCTGGAGTTCAAAGCCTTCCGCGACATCGGCCGTCTGTTCGCGAAGTAGGGCGGGCGCGTTGCGCTGTCCACGTCGATTCGCAAACCGAATCGAAATGACGCGGGAGGCGCGTTCGGTCGGCGCCGCGGACGCTGGCGTCCGGAAGGGTTCAAGGTTAGTTTCGACTGATGGGGTTTCGAGTCCGGCAGGTTCGCCAGTTACTCGGCCTGGCAACCGCCACGGCCTTGTGCGCGCTGTTGGCGGGCGCACAGGCCAGCAGTGCCAGCGGAGACCTGATGCTGCAGCCATCGAAGCCGGAATTCCGCCTTGCGCGGCTGGCCTACAACGACAGCGCGGCCATGGGTTTCGGACGGGGCGGTTTCGGCGGCGGATCCTGGACCACGGACGCGCCTGAAGCGGAGTTCCACCTCACCCAGGGCATCCGCCGGCTCACGCGCATCAATACCATCGACCCGCAGAACGGAAACATGCGGGATGTAGTCCTGCCCGTCCAGCCACTGGACGACGATCTGTTTGACTATCCCTTCCTGTACGCGGTGGAGGTGGGGCGCTGGTACCTGAGCGACGAAGAGGCGGCGCGGTTGCGCGATTACCTGCTGCGGGGCGGCTTCCTGATGGTGGATGACTTCCACGGCAGCCTGCAGTGGGAAGGCTTCATGGAATCCATGCGGCGCGTGTTCCCCGACCGGGAAGTGGTGGAAATACCCGACAATCACGAGGTGTTCCATGTGGTGTGGGACCTGGACCACCGCGTGCAGATTCCCGGCATCTACGCGCTGATGTCGGGGCGGACGTACGAGCAGGACGGTGTCGAGCCACACTGGCGCGGTGTGTTCGACGATCACGGGAGGCTGATGGTGGCGATCAATTTCAACATGGACCTGGGCGATGCCTGGGAGCATGCGGACACCCCCGAATACCCGCAGCCGTTTACCGCGCTGGCCTACCGTTTCGGCATCAGTTACGCGATCTACGCGATGAGCCACTGATGCAGCGCATTACGGGGGGCGTTTCGCTGACATGATGGAGTTCCTGCTGGGCCAATCCATGTGGGCTTTCCGCAGCGGCGAACTGGCGTTCGCGCGCGGCTGGCCGCTGTGGCTGCTGTTCGCGCTGGCTGCAGCGGGCCTTGTCGTCATCGTCTTCACACTGCTGCGCCGCCCGGAGCTGCCGGTGCTGCAACGGCTGGCAATTGCCACGCTGCAGTTTGCGTTCTTCGCGCTGCTGCTCACTTTGCTGTGGCGGCCGGTGCTGAATGTCGAGCGCATCCGCGATCGCGAGAACGTGGTGGCGGTGGTCATCGACGATTCCGGCAGCATGAACACGGCAGCGCCGAATGCGGCGAGCTGGCGCGAGCAGGGCGTGAAGGCGCTGCAGGACTCCGGCGCATTGAAGCGCATTGGCGACAGCTCGGAACTACGCCTGTTCTCTTTCACCGATCGGGCGAAGTCGCTGGAGTCGCTGGGTGATCTGGGCGGCAACAGCGGCGCCACGCACATCGGCGATGCACTGGCCACCGTGACGCAGATGGCCGCCAGCGTGCCCATGGCTGCAGTGGTGCTGGTCAGCGACGGCGCGGAGAACGGCAGCAGCCTGGATGAAGCGGCGATGTCGCGGCTGGCCGCCGCCGGCATTCCGGTACACACCATCGGTGTGGGGCCGGAGCAGCCCGCGAATGACCTGGAACTGGAACAGCTGCAGGTGCCCGACTCCGCCGTGGCTGGGGAGGTGCTGCGCGCGGTGGTGTCGGTGCGCCACCAGGGACAGCGCAGCACGCGTGTGCGCCTGTACGACGGCGACCGGCTGATTGCCTCGCAGGAAATTCCGCTTGCCGAGCAGCCCGGCCTCACCACCGCGAGCGTGGAGTTTCCGGCCGGTGAGGCTGGGGTACGCGATCTGCGCGTGACGCTGGACCCGGCGCGCAACGAAACCCAGCTGGCCAACAACACGCGGCGCGCCGTGCTGGACATCGATGGCCGGCCGCGCAGCGTGCTGTACATCGAGGGCGAGCCGCGCTGGGAATACAAATTCATGCGCCGCGCAGCCGACGACGATCGTTCGCTGCGCGTGGTCAGCTCCATGCGCGCCACGCCGAACCGCTTCTACCGCCAGGGCGTGAAGTCCGGCGATGAGCTGAAGGACGGCCTGCCCGTCACCGAGGCCGAACTGTTCGGCTTCGATGCCGTGATCCTCGGCAGCATCGAGGCTGCAGCGTTTTCCGCCGAGCAGCATGAATGGCTGAAATCTTTTGTCGACCGGCGTGGTGGCTCGCTGCTGCTGCTGGCCGGGCGCGATGGCATGGGCGATGGCGGCTGGGGCCGCGTGCCGGTGTCGCAGGTACTGCCGTCGAAGCTGCCAGGCGGCCCGCAGCCCGGCTATGGATCACGCACCTCACGCGCACGCCTGACCGAGTACGGCAGGGAGTCGGCAATCGGGCACCTCGATGCCGATCCCGCAAAAAACGAGAAGCTGTGGCAGGAGATGCCCACGCTGTCGGACTTCCAGAACATCGGCCCGCTGCGCCCGGGAGCAGTGGTGTTGCTGGAAGCGGTAGCCGGCAAGAATGAAAGCCAGCGCGCCGACCCGCTGCTGGTCATGCAGCGCTATGGGCGCGGCTCTTCCTGGCTCCTGGCCACGGCCACCACCTGGCGCTGGCAGATGCGGCTGCCACTGGAAGACCAGCGGCATGAACTGTTCTGGCGCCAGTTGCTGCATGCCCTGACCACGCCCGCGCCCGAGCGCCTGTCGCTGCTGCCCGACCACAGTGTCTACAGCGACGAGAGCTCGATGCAGCTCGAGGCGCAGGTGCTGGACGAAACCTTCAAGCCGGTGCCCGGTGTGGCGGTGAGCATCACGGCCAGTGCCGACAGCGGGGCGGTGGCGCCCGCCACCATCGAGCCTTCCGGCCGCGACGACGGCCGCTACCGCGTGGTGGTGCAGGCGCCGGTGCCGGGGCTGTATCGTGTGGTCATGACGGCCAGGCTCGGTGAGCGGACTCTCGGCGAAGCCGTGACACATCTGCGGCGCGAGGACGGCGTGCGCGAGCAGTTTGGCGCCTACCAGCATCGGCCCATGCTGGAGCGTATCGCCCGCGAGACCGGCGGCCGCTACTGGACACTCGATGATCTTGCCGGCCTGCCGGATGCCATCCGCTATTCGCGCGCCGGCATGGTCGAGCGGCAGACACTGGACCTGTGGAACATGCCACTGGTGTTCCTGCTGCTGGTGCTGCTGAAGGGCGGCGAATGGCTGCTGCGGCGGCACTGGAGGCGGTTGTGAGCGCGCGCCTGCTGCTGGCTGCTGGTCTGTGCACGGCCGCGCTCTCCGCGCAGGCGGCGACGCAGGTGCTGGTGGTGTCAGGCCTGGGCGGCGAGCCGGAATACGCGGAGCGTTTTTCCGAGTGGAGCGAGAAGGTGACCAAGGCTTCGGTCACGGCCACCGGCAACGAACAGAACGTGGTGCGCCTCAGCGGTGACGCGGCGCGGCGCGAGGCCATCCAGCAGCGGCTGGAGGCAATGGCAAAGTCCCTGACAGACGGGGATGAGTTCGTGCTGGTGCTCATCGGCCACGGCAGCTTCGATGGCAATGAATACCGGCTCAACATTCCCGGACCGGACATCACGGGCAGCGAACTGCTGGCACTGCTCGACCGCATTCCCCAGACGGTGCCGCAGCTGATCGTGAACACCACCAGCACCAGCGGTGCGGTGAGTGAACGCTGGTCGCGGCCCAACCGCGTGGTGGTCACCGCGACCCGCACGGGTGGTGAGCGCAATGCCACGCGCTTCGCCGGGTACTGGGCCGAGGCATTGAGCAGCAACGCGGCGGATCGTGACAAGGACGGCGCGGTCACGGCGAAGGAGGCCTATGACTTTGCCGTGCGCGGAGTTGAAGATGCTTTCAAGGCTGATGCCGCCCTGGTGAGCGAGCATGCACGGCTGACGGGCGCCGACCCGGCCCGCTTCGTGGTCGCAAGGCTGGGCGCTGCGGCGCTGTTCGCCAGCGATGTAGAGCTGATCGCGCTGCGCAAGCAGCAGGCCGGCATCGAGCGGCAACTGGCCCAGCTGAAACCACTGAAGGCCCAGTTGCCGCAGGATGACTACTACAACCGCATCGAGCCCGTGCTGGTGGAGTTGGCACGTGTGGGGCAAAAAGTTGATGCGAGGCTGGCGGCGCTGGGCGCCGCTCCGGGAGGCAGCAATGCGACGCCCTGATGCCATCTTCCGCCTGGCCGCAGGCCTGCTGTGCATTGCCGGCGCCTGGCAGGCCGGTGCGCAGGAGATTGACTACGACACGCGGCGCGCGGCTGCACTCAAACGCTGCGATGAGCCACTGCACCATGGGCGTGTGGAAGAGGCACGCAACTGCTTCCGTCCGCTGCTGCGCGCCAACGAGCCGCTTACGCGCGCCGAGGCGGCCTGGGCGCTGGGCGATCTGCGCACTGCCAATGATCTATTCCGTGAGGCCGTTGCCGCCGAGCCGCGCGCGGCACTGCCGCGGGTGCGCTGGGGCCGCATGTTCCTGGCTGCAGGTCAGTACCAGGATGCGGCGAAACTCTTCGATGAAGCCATGCAGACGGGCCAGAAGGATCTCGCCGCGCTGGTGGCGCAGACACAGCTGCTCGCCGAACAGTTCGACGGCAATGTCACCGAGCAGCTCGCGGCGTTGCAGGCCGAAAATCCCGAGCTGATCGAGGCGCAGCTCATCGCCGCGCGCCTGGCCATAGAGAGCGGAGATCTCACTACCGCGGGCCGGGCCGCACAGCGGGCCCTGACTCTGACCGAACAGCAGAAGCAGCCGCCGCTCGAAGCGCAGACCCTCCTGGCTGCCATCGATGTGATACGCAATCGCGATCCCGCGCAGTGGACCCGCGCAGCGCTGGCCTACAACCCGCGCTACGGCACGATGTTCGAAACACTGGGACACTTCGAGGTGATCCGCCGCCGTTATGCAGAAGCAGATGTGTGGCTGCAGCGCGCCGTGGAAGTGCAGCCGGACCTGTGGTCTGCGCAGCGCGAGCTGGGCCTGAACCTGATGCGGCTGGGCCGCGCCAACGATGCGCGCGCACCGCTGGTGAAGTCCTATGAAGGCGACCCATTCAGCGCCAATACGGTCAACACCCTGCGCCTGCTGGACAGCCTGTCGCAGTACGAGGTCATCGACACGCCACCGCCGGCACTGAAGCTGCAGCTGCACAAGAACGAGTCCGCATCGCTGCGTCCCTATGTGGAAGAGCTGGCGCAGAAGGCCATCACGACTTTCTCGCGCCGTTACGGCTACACCCCCGCGGGCCCCGTGGGTATCGAGCTGTATCCCAACCACGATGATTTCGCGGTGCGCATCGCGGGCCTGCCCGGCATCGGCCTGCTGGGCGTGACCTTCGGCGATGTAGTGGCCATGGACAGCCCCTCGGGCCGCCGCAGTGGCGACTTCCACTGGGGCAGCGTGCTGTGGCATGAAATGGCGCATGTGTTCACGCTGGGCGCCACGCAGCATCGCGTGCCGCGCTGGCTCAGCGAAGGCCTTTCGGTGTTCGAGGAATGGACCACCGGCCCCACTCCCGGCGTCGCCATCGAACCGGATGTGCTGGATGTGTTTGCATCGGAGCGGTTCCTGCCAGTAGCGCGCCTGGACGATGGCTTCCTGCATCCCACCTACGAGAACCAGGTGCAGATGGCGTACATGCAGGCCGGGCTCATCTGCCTGTTTGCCGATCAGCGCTGGGGATTCGAACGGCTGGTGGGTTTCCTGCGCGCCTTCGATGGTGAGATCACCACCGCGGCGGCAGTGAAGAAGGTGTTCGATGTCGACCCGGAACAGTTCGACAAGGAATTCAACGAATTCATGAAGCAGCGCTTCAAGCTCTATCTTGCGGATCCGGCGCGCTGGAAAACGCAGATGGAGCGTGCGCACCGCATGCTGGAAGCGCGCAATTTTCCCGCAGCGCGCGATGCAGCCAAGGCGGCAATCATGATGCTGCCGGAATTCACCAGCGGCGGCAGCGCCTATGAAGTGCTGGCCGAAGCCGAGGAGGCCAGCGGCAATGCGGCGGCTGCTATCGCCGCGCTGGAAGAATGGCGCAAAGCCGGAGGCTGGGATCCAGCCGGATTGCGCAAGCTCGGAGAGCTGCTGCTGGCCGCCAAGCGCGACGCCGAGGCGACCGAAGTGCTGGCCGCCGTGAACTACGCCGATCCACTGGCCCTCGATGGCCATGACCGGCTGGGTCAACTGTTGCTGGCGCAGAACAAGGGTCCGGCCGCATTGCGCGAATACCAGGTGCTGCTGGCGCTCCAACCGCTGGACAGCGCTCCCGCCCAATACGGCCTGGCGCGCGCCTGGCGCATGAACGGCAATGCCGCGGAAGCCCGCCGCCACCTGCTCGAATCGCTGGATGCCGCGCCGAATTTCCGGCCGGCGCAGAAGCTCTTGCTTGAAATGACTGGAGACCGCACGCCATGACCGAATCGGCTATGAATGCTCCCGATGCCCGCGAACTGGTCGACCGGTTCGGCACCACCTTCCAGTCCATCCGCGGCGAGGTGCGCAAGCTCATCGTCGGCCAGGATGAAGTAGTGGAACAGCTGCTGATCACGCTGCTGGTCGGCGGACACTGCCTGATCACCGGCCTGCCCGGCACGGCGAAGACATTGCTGGTGCGCACGCTGGCCAGCGCGCTGGGGCTTTCATTCAAGCGCATCCAGTTCACGCCCGACCTCATGCCCACGGACATCACCGGCACGGATATCCTGGAAGAAGATCAGGCAACCGGAAAGCGCACCTGGACCTTCGTGCCCGGCCCGCTGTTCGCGCATGTGCTGCTGGCGGATGAAATCAACCGCACGCCGCCCAAGACGCAGTCCGCACTGCTGGAGGCCATGCAGGAACTGAGTGTGACGGTGCGTGGCAATACGCGGCGCATCGAACCACCGTTCTTCGTGCTGGCCACGCAGAACCCCATCGAACTGGAGGGCACCTATCCGTTGCCCGAGGCGCAGCTGGACCGCTTCCTGTTCAATGTGGTGCTCGACTATCTCAATGCCGACGACGAGTTGAAGGTTGTGTCGGACAACACCTCGCGCGTCGATCCTCCTGTCATCAATGCCTGCACCACTGCGGCGGAAATCATCCGCTTCCAGTGGCTGGTGCGTCAGGTGCCGATGTCGGATGAGGTAGGCCGCAAGGCGGTGGCGCTGGTGCGTGCCACGCGTCCCAGTGATCCTTCCTCCGGCGAAAACGTGCGCAAGTACGCGCGCTACGGCGCCAGCATCCGCGCCACGCAGTTCCTGGCGCTGGCCGCCAAGGCGCGCGCGCTGTCGGCCGGCCGCTATCACGTGATGGAAGAGGACCTGCGGGCCCTGGCATTGCCCGTGCTGCGGCACCGCGTGCTGACCAACTACCAGGCCGAGTCCGACGGCATGACGATTGACGCCATGTTGAGCGGCATCGTCGACAGCGTGTTGCCGGCATAGCGCAAGGAAGCAGCGACGTAATCAATGGAAGCACGTACCAACAATCCCTTCTCGCTGCTGCGCCCCGAGGTGCTGGCCGGCCTGTCGACGCTGGAACTGGTGGCGCGCCAGGCAGTGGAGGGATTCTTCCAGGGCATGCATCGCAGCCCGCGCTTCGGCTTCAGCCAGGAGTTCGCCGAGTACAGGGCCTATTCCGAAGGCGATGATCCGCGCTTCGTGGACTGGAATGTCTTCGCGCGCACGGATCGCACCTACATCCGCCGCTACCTGGGCGAGACCAATACGCGGCTGATGATTGCCATGGATGTCAGCGCCTCGATGGGCTACTCCTCGGGGCCGGTATCCAAACTCCAGTACGCCAAGTTCGTAGCCGCTTCGCTGGCCTACATGGCCCTGCACCAGCACGATCCGGTGGGGCTGATCGCCTTCGATGCGACGGTCCGCAGCTACCGTCCGCCGTCCAGCCGCACTGGCAGCCTCGGCGCTGTGCTGCATGCAATAGATGGCCTGGTGCCGGGCAGCCGCACCGATCTCACCGAATCGCTGCGGCAGCTGCGCGAGCACTGCCAGCGTCGCGGGCTGGTGGTGGTGATTTCCGATCTGTACTGCGACCCGGAAGCCCTTACCCGCGCCGTGCAACCCATGGCCTGGCGCGGCAACGACATCATGATCTTCCAGGTCATGGATCGCGCCGAGCTGCAGCCGGAATGGCAGGAGTCGATGCTGTTCGAGGATCTGGAATCCGGCCAGCAGCTGGAAGTGTCACCGGATTACCTGCGCACCACTTATCGCGAGCGGCTGAAGTCGCATCTGGAGCACATGGAGAAAGTGGCCGGCCGGCTCGGCGCCGACCATGTGCTGCTGGCCACCGACGAGCCGCTGGATCGCGCCCTGCGCCGTTACTTCATGTTCCGCACCGCGCACAGGAGATAGGAGCATGTGGCTGGCACCGCTGTTCCTGGTTGGCCTGCTCGGCATCGGTGTGCCCATCTGGCTGCACCGCTTCGCAAAAAAGACCGACCAGAAGCAGCCCTTTGCCTCGCTGATGTTCCTGGAGGCCAGCGAGATCCGCCGCAGCCGCCGCCACGAGCTGCGTTACTGGCTGCTGCTGGCGCTACGCCTGCTGCTGGTGCTGCTGACCGTGCTGGCATTTGCAGGACCGCTGTGGCGCGCTGCGGTGCGCACGGGTGCGGCGGGCGCCACATTGCATGTCATCGTCGTGGACACTTCGCTGTCGATGCGCACGGCCGGCGTCTGGGAGCGGGCGCGTGAACGCAGCGGCGAGTTGATCGCCGCCGTCCGAGGCAGCGACCGCATGATGCTGGTAGCCGCCGATCACCGCTTGCGCATCCTGCACGAGCCGGGATTCGCCAGTGATGCCGGCGCCACACGCGCGGCGCTGGCCACGCTCGAGCCCGGTGAATCACGGCTGGACTACGGCACGCTGGCCAGCGGCGCAGCCAGCTGGAACGGCGGCCCGGGCGAGAAGGTGCTGGTGCATCTGGTCACCGACCTGCAATCCTCGGCCAGCCCGCTGCGTTTCGCGGATCTGCAGCTGCCGGCGGGCATGAAGCTGGACCTCGTCGACGCAGGCGCCGAATCGCCCCACAACCTGTACATCACCAGCGTGGGCGTGGCGGAACAGAACGACCACCAGGCCGTGGTGCGCATCGATGGCGATGCTGCGGCGCTGGCCGGTCGCACGGTGGTGCTGGAACTGAATGGCGTGGAGCGTGGCCGGCGTGCGCTGGACGGCAAGGCCAGGCTGCCGGATGTGCAGCGTTTCGATCTGGGCGAGCTGGGCCCCGGCGAGCACCGGCTTGCGGCAAGGCTCGTGCCTGCCGATGACCTGCCCACCGACGATGCATTCCACACGCTGATCCGTCGCGTGCAGCCGAAGGTGTTGCTGGTCGCCGCATCCGCCAGCGGTGATGACGCCACCTATCTGCGCGCCGCGTTGCAGTCGCTGGCCGAGCCGCGCTTCGATGTGGATGTGATCCAGCCCGGCGCACTGGCCACGCGCGCGCTGGGTGAATTTGCGGCGGTGGTGGTGTCGGATGCAGGTCTGCTGAATGGCGCGCCGCTGCAGGCGCTGCGCAAGTACGTGGAAGGTGGCGGAGCTGCGCTGCTGACGCTGGGACCACGAGCATTGCAGCAGCAGACTGTGCCGCTGGGTGGCGCGGCACTGGCGCGCGGCAAGGCGCGTACTGCCGGCGAAGCGCAGGCGCGCGTGGCCGATGTGGAACAGAGTCATCCTGTGCTGCGCGAACCGGGAGCTTGGCGCAGCATCCGCTTCTTCCGTCATGTGCCGGTGGTTGCGCCCAGCGGCGCACAGGTGCTGCTGAGTTTCGAGAATGGTTCGCCACTGCTGTTGGAGCAGACGTTGGAGAAAGGTCGACTTCTGACCTTCGCCTCGCCGCTGGATCGCGAGTGGAATGACCTGGCCATCCATCCGCTGTTCGTGCGCTTCATCGCCGAGTCCACCGCCTACCTGGCTGGCGCGCGCGCGGCTCCGGCCACGGCCACCGTGGGCTCGGCGTTCGAGTCGGACCTGGCGCGCCGCGGCGGCGGCCAGGTGTTCGATCCGCAGGGCAAGCGCACCATGATGCTGGACGGCACGCAGGCCGGGCCGCGCCTGGTGCCGGACATGACCGGCTACTACGAGGTACGCGGCGGCGGTCGCAGCGACTTCATCGCCGTGAATGCCGACCCGCGTGAGTCGCAGCTGGCGCGCCTCGATGCGGACACCCGCGCACGCTGGATTGCGCTGCAGACCGATCGCTCCGCCGCGGGACAGCCCGTATCGGCGGTCGCGGCCAGCGCCCCGCGGGAGAGGCTGATTCCAGTGTGGTTCTGGCTGCTGCTGGCGGCCGCCGCGCTTGCATTCATGGAACCATTGGTGGCGAACTATCATCTACACGTGCAGAGGGAACGCCGCACATGAATTCCCGCGCCCGGCTCGATCAGTACCTGCATCAGGCGCGCCAGCGTCTCGGCCTCGTGCTGCTCTCGCGCGGCGCAGCCCTGCTGCTGGGCGCGCTGCTGGTTGCAAGCCTGCTGGCTGCGCTGTGGATTGCGCGCAGTGCTTTTTCGGATACCGCCGCGCTGCTGTCGCGGGTGGCGCTGGCGCTGGTAGTCTGCGGCGCCGGTGTCTATGGCTGGCTCAACTGGCGGGCGCTGCGTCGCAACGATGGCGCCGACGCGCTGGAGCAGGCGCTGCCGGCCCAGGGTGGCCGCATCCACACCTACCTGCAGGAGCGCCGCAAGGAAGGCGATAGTTCCTCGTTCCTGCTTGATCTGCTGGCGGAAGACACCGTGCGCGTGGCCGAGGCCGAGCCGCTGGCGCAGACCATCCCTGCGCAGCGACTGTGGATTCCAGCGCTGGCAGCCGTCGTCGCGGTGGCTGCCATGGTGGGTGCGCTGTTCCTTGCTGGCAGCCTGGGTGAAGGTTCGCGTTACCTGTGGGCGGGCAAACTGCCTGCGGCCAGCCGCATCGCCGTCGCAGCTGGTGGCATTGCCGTGCGTCCCGGCGACATCTCCGTGCGCCGCAACCAGGATTTGCCGATCAGCGCAGTGGTGGCCGGTTCTCCGCGCGAGGCACAGGTGCATGTGCGCTTCGGCGATGGCGAATGGGAAGTGGCGCCAATGTCCGCGGCCAAGGAAGGCGGATATTCCTTCACGCTGTTCGCCGTGCGCGACGCCGCAACTTATTACGTGACCTCCGGTGGCCTGCGCAGCAAGGAGCACCGCATCGAAGTGGTGGACCTTCCCCGCATCGAGAGCATGCGGCTCACCTACGAATACCCGAAGTGGACAGGCTTGCCGCAGCAGATCGAGGAAGGCGGCGGAGACATCCGCGCGGTGGCCGGCACGCGCGTCGGTCTGCAGATCACCACCGACAAGCCGCTCACCGGCCCCCTGCTGGTGGTCAATGGCGAGAACGATTCGCTGCAGCAGGCCGGGCGTGTCGCCAATGGCGTGGTCAGCGTGAAGGCGCCGGGTCACTACCGCATCGCCACGCGCTTCGGTGATGAAATCGTTCCGCTCACCAGCGACTACGTCATCGACGTGGTGCCGGATGAAAAACCCACGGTGCAGATCCTGCGTCCCGGCCGCGACTATCGCGCCACCAATATCGAGGAAGTGCCCGTAGGCGTGAAGGCGCAGGATGACTTCCGCCTCGAAGCACTTGAGCTGCACTACTCAGTAAATGGCGGTGACTGGCACGCGGACAAACTGCGCGCGGGCGCAGCGGACATCCAGGCCGCAGCGCTGCTGCGGCTGGAAGAGATGCAGCAGAGCGGGCCGCGCGGCGAGGAGCCCCTGCTGCAGCCTGGTGACCTGGTGAGCTACTACGCGCTGGCACGCGATCACGGCAGCAGTGCGCAGACTGATCTGTTCCTGATCCAGGTGCAGCCCTTCGAGCAGCGCTATACGCAGTCGCAGGCCAATGGTGGCGGGGGTGGTGGCGGCGGTGGCGACGACCAGGGGCAGATCTCCCAGCGGCAGCGCGAAGTGTTGCTGGCTACCTGGAACCTGCAGCGCGACCGCAGCAAGGAAGGCGGCAGGCAGGCCGAGCGCGATGCGGACAACGCCCGCATGCTCTCCGAGGTGCAGTCCACGCTGGCCGAGCAGGCCGGCACACTGGCCGAGCGCGCCAAGGCGCGCGAACTCACCGATGCCGATCCGAACATCAGCCGCTTCGTGAAGAGCCTGGAGGAAGCCACCAAGGCCATGCAGCCGGCGGCCACCTCGCTGGACAAGCAGGATCTGGAAGCGGCGGTGAAGCATGAACAGCAGGCGCTGCAGCATCTGCTGCGTGCCGAAGCCGTGTTCCGTGACATCCAGGTTTCCATGAACCGCGGCGGTGGTGGCGGCGGCGGCGGTGGACAGGCCAGCCGCGACGTCTCCGAGATGACCGAGCTGGAGATGGACCTCGCCAAGAACCAGTACGAAACCCAGCCGGAGATGTCGCAGGAGCAGAAAGGCCAGAGCGAGGATGAGGCGCTGAAGCGCCTGCGCGAGCTGGCTCGGCGCCAGGAGCAGCTGGCGCGCGAAGCCAAGCGCCAGCAGACCCCGACAGAAGCCCAGCGCTGGCAGCAGGAACAGCTGCGGCGCGAAGCGGAGCAATTGCGCCAGCAGCTGGAACAGCTCGCGCAGCAGCAGCGTGGTGGTCAGCAGAGCAGCGGCCAGCAGAGCGGGCAGCAGGGCCAGCAAGGTCAGCAAGGTCAGCAAGGACAGGGATCGCAGCAGGGCCAGCAGTCATCGCAGGCTGCTGCGGCCGCCGAGGCTGCACGCCAGGTCAGCGAGGCCATGCGCGAAATGCAGGCCCGCAATGGAGCCGATGGCGGCGAAGCGGCCAACCGCGCCAGCCAGCAATTGAACCGCGCCCGCGAACAGCTGGAACGTGGACAGCAGCAGGCGGTCGGCGACAAGTTCAACCAGCTGGCCCAGTCGGCGCGTGAGCTGAGCCAGAAGCAGCGTCAGTCCGAGCAGGAATTGCGCAATGCCCTGACGCCGCAGCCGCCACCCAGCATTGCGCGCCCGGGGGCGCAGCAGCGCAGTGGCCTGAGCTTCGAGCAGGCCGAACGGCTGGCGCAGAACAAGCGCGACATCCAGACCGGCCTGGAGGAATTGCAGCGTGAGATGCGCAGCACGCGCCAGCAGAGTGCCGAGCGCGCGCCGCGCGCCAGCTCCAAGGTAGGCGAGACACAGCGTGAGCTCGAAGCATCCGACACGGCAGCCCGGCTGGCGCGCTCGGCCATGGAGATCGATCGCGGGCGAGGCGTGCAGGCCGCCGCCCGTGATGGCCTCATCAATGAATCGCTGGATCAGTTGCAGCAGGGGCTGGAAGAAGCCGCCAGCGTGGCGTCGAACGAGGCATCGCAGCAGGGGGACAAGCGGCGCGAAGCCAATGCCGGTGATCTGCTGGCGGAGCTGAGCGACCTGCGGCGTGCGGTGGAACGGGCGCGTGCCCAGTCGCTGGCACAGAACGGCCGCAATGGCGGCACGCCTGGCACGCAGTCGGCTGATGCCCGCAATGGCCAGGCCGGGCAGGATGGCGGCCAGGGCGGTGAGCAGGGCCAGGGACAGCAGGGCCAGCGTGGGCAGGGCGGTGCGCAGCCCGGCACCCAGGGTGGGCGCGGTGGCGGCGCGGACGGCGGAGCCGGGAATTTCGGCGCCGCGGGAAGCGGTGCGGATCGCAACGGCGGCGGTGGTTTCCTCAGTAATGAGCGCCAGCGCGCCAATGGACCGCTGCCGCCCCTGGAGCGCGAGGCGCTGCGCGAACAGGCGCAGATCTCCAGCCAGCGGCTGCAGCAGCTGCGCCAGCAGCTGGCCAACGGCGCACTGGCCGAAGCCGATGTGCGCGCACTGGGCGAATTGACCGCGCGGCTGCAGCGCGGCGCAGCCGATCCCCTGTCGAAGGAATATCCGCAGATGGTGTCGCTGCTGAGCCAGCTCGAACTGGCCGCCCTGCAGGCGCAGGCCAGCAGCGCCAAGGACAATCCCGCCCGGGCCAGCGGAGCAGTCGACGACTCGCGTCGCTATCGCGACAATGTCGCTGAGTACTACCGGAGGCTGGGCGCTACGAATGACTGAGAACAATGTGCTGGGGGAACTGGTGTCGCTGCTGGGCGGCGACATCGTGCAGGCGCCGGACGCCTCGCTGCTGGAAAAACATACCCGCGATTACTGCGTCCAGGGACGCACTGACGTGGGTGTGCTGGCGCTGGTGTTTCCGCGCAGCACGGAACAGGTGTCGAAGACGCTGCGCTACTGCAACGAGCGTGGCATCGCCGTGCAGCCGCAGGGCGGATTGACCGGGCTGGCCGGTGGCGCGGTGCCCATAGGGCCCTGCGTGATCCTCAGCCTGGAGCGCATGCGCGCCATCAAGGAGCTGGACGCGGCCGCCGGCACCATCACGGTGGAGGCCGGTGTCGTCATGGAAGCCGTGCAGAAGGCCGCCGATGCCGCCGAGCTGTTTTTTCCGCTGGACCTGGGCGGGCGAGGGTCCTGCCAGATCGGCGGCAATGTCTCCACCAACGCCGGCGGCAACCGCGTGCTGCGCTATGGCATGGCGCGCGATCTGGTGCTGGGCGTGGAGGCCGTGCTGGCCGATGGCACCGTCATCGACGCGCTGCGCAAGGTGATCAAGAACAATTCCGGCTACGACCTGCGGCAGCTGTTCATCGGCGCCGAGGGCACGCTGGGCATCATCACTGCGGTGGTGCTGCGGCTGTTCCCCAAGCCGCTCAGCAACTGCACCGGCATCTGCGCCGTCGACGACTATCCGGCGGTGCTCGAACTGCTCAAGCGCGTGCGCAGCGGTTTCGGTTCGCAGCTGTCGGCCTACGAAGTGATGTGGCCGGATTTCTACCGCATGGGCACCGTGGCTTTGGGCCGCACTCCGCCGCTGGACCTGGGCCATGGCGTGTACGTTCTCATCGAAACTCTGGGCACGGATCCAGACATCGACCAGACGCGTTACGAGAGCGTGATAGGCGATGCCATCGATGCCGGCGTGGTGAAGGACGCCGCCATCGCGCAGTCGCAGCGCGAGGCCACCGAACTCTGGGCGGTGCGTGACTCCCCCGGCGAATGGTCCAAGGGCGTGCACTGGCCGCAGCTGGGCTTTGATGTCAGCGTTCCCACCGGTGAGATCGGCCCGCTGGCAGAGGAAATCGGCAATGCGCTGAAGAGCCGCTGGCCGCAGCTGGTCGCCGTGTTCTTCGGGCATGTGGCCGATGGCAACCTGCACGTGTCGGTGCGCATGTCGGGGCATGATGTGCCCGAGCTGGACATCGAGAACGAGATCTACGGCATCGTGGCGCAGCGGCGCGGTTCCATTTCGGCCGAACATGGCATCGGCTCGCTGAAGATTCCCTTCCTGCACTATTCGCGCAGCGAGGCCGAGATCAACCTGATGCGCACCATCAAGCAGGCCATGGATCCGAAAGGCATCCTCAATCCCGGCAAGCTGTTCACCACCGGCGGGGGGCATTGAGGCGTTGATGTCGCGGAAGCAGGGGGATCAGATCAGCCGCCGCCTGTTGCTTAAGGGGGCGCTGGGCTGTGCGCTATTGCCGGCGATGCGCGCGATGGCAGCGGCACCGCCCGCTGCGCCGCTGGGCTTCTTCGGCGGACACCATCTGCCTCTCGGGCTGCAGCTCTATACAGTGGGCGATGCTGTTCGCAAGGATCTTGAAGCGGCGTTCACGAAGATTGCCGGCATCGGGTACACCGTTCTCGAGGCGGCGGGCTATCACGGCCAGACGCCCACGGCACTGCGCGAGGCCGCCAACCGGCACGGCCTGAAGGTCACCAGCATCCATGTGAATGCCGTGGCGCGTGGCGGTGATCCCGGGCTCGACGGCGATCTGCCAAAGCTCGCCGCGGAACTGCATGCGCTGGGCGCCACCGATGTGGTCATGCCCATGTTTCCCATTCCGGAACGCGTCGGCGCGCAAAAGGAAGGGGAAGGCTTCGGCGCCTACATCGGTCGCGTGGCTTCGCAGCTCACCGCGGATGACTGGAAGCGAACGGCCGCCTTGCTGAACGAGAAGGGCACGTCGCTGCGCCGTGAGGGCCTGCGTTTCGGTTACCACAATCACAACCCCGAGTTCGCGCCGCTGGCGGGTACCACTGGCCTGGACCTGCTGCTGCAGGAGACTTCACCCGATGCGGTGGTGTTCGAGCTGGATGTTGGCTGGGCCGCCGCCGCAGGCATGGATCCCGTGGCGCTGCTGCAGCGCCACGGCAAGCGCTTCCAGCTCATGCATATGAAGGACATCCTGGCCAGCACGAAGACCAATTACGCCTTGCAGCAGGATCCCACCGAGGTGGGCAATGGCCGGCTCAACTGGGAGCGGCTGCTCCCCGCCGCCTGGGAGGCAGGTGTGCGCAAGTTCTACGTGGAGCAGGAGCCGCCGTTCACCACGGATCGCTTCGAGGCCATCGGCAAGAGCTACCGCTTCCTGCACGAGTTCGAAGCAGGGCGAATCCGCGCCTGAGCCTGGCCACGCGGATTGCGGCTATTTCTTCTTCTGGCCCAGCGCCGAATCAAAATCGAATTGCTCATCGCTGGCCTGCGTCTTTGGCGGCTCGTACTTGCGCAGGTACAGGGCATGGCAGGCATCGCAGCCTGAACGCAGATTCAGGCTGGCCGCGCGCAGTGCGCGATCGCCCTTGGCATTCGCCACCTCATCCGCCAGATGCGATGCCGCCTGGGCGAGAGAGTAGAAAGAGTCGAAGCTCTTCCAGATCTCGGGCAGCGCGATGGTCCGCGGCTGCGCGGACTTTGGATCGTAAAGGTTGGTGGTAGGTGGAAACAGGTGCGGCACGGCCAGCAGTGCGGCGCCCACCATCTTTGCATTGGCGTGCAGTTGCTCCACATTGCCCAGTGGCTGCGACGGCAGCGTGATGGTATCGATGGGCTGCATCAGGATTTCCATGTTCTCCATCAGCTGCTGCCGCGCATGGATCACTTCCAGCGGTTTGGTCAGCCCTGTCCAGCCGGGGCCACTGGTGGGCGCCGAAGGAGCGGAAGGGTTTGCTGCCACTGCCAGTCCAGCGAAGGCGGCTGCCAGGCCCAGCGTGACCAGTACGTTATGTTGGCGTTTCATGATCGCTTTGCCTTTCCTGCGTTATGTGCCCTTGATCTCGCGTTTCTGCGTGGCGCGGCGGTGTGCAATCTCCTGCGCGAAGATCGGCGTGCGCAGGTAGTTGCCGTTCTTCATGTGCTCGGGGATGGGCGTGAACGGCACCATGGATTCCAGCAAGGCATTGCAGCGCGCCTCCACACCCTGGCGGTATTCGGGCTGCAGCACGATGAACAGATCGTTGTGCAGGATGCCGTCGAGCACGAAGCGGCCCACCGTTACCGGATCCTGCGGCCTGGTCCAGGCCGGCGAAACCACCGGCGCCGCAGGCCTTGCAGCCTGGCCACCGGCGCCTGCCGGACGGCGCGCCGCGCCGGCTGCGGTAGCCGGCGGCGCTTCATTCTTGAGCGACTCGGGCCGGTGGCTCTCGCTCTGGCCGATATTGGTGGTGGTGAGCCCCGGCACGAAAGCCGAGGTGCCGATGTTGGATTCGCGCAGTTCATGGCGCAGTTCTTCCATCAGGCCGACGGCGGCGATCTTCGATACGGTGTAGATGCCTGCGCCGCTGCCGGGCAGGATGCCGCTGGTCGAAGTGGTGGTGACGATGTGCGCGCCGGTCTTGCGGGCCAGCATGCGCGGCACGAAGGTGTTCACGCCGTGAATAGGGCCCCACAGGTTCACGCCCAGTCCCCATTCCCAGTCCTTGAACGAACCGGTGCTGGCGGATTGCTGCAGGCCGACGCCGGCGTTGTTCACCAGGATGTCCACCGCGCCGAATTTCTTCTCGATGGCATCGGCTGTGCGCTGCCAGCCGTCGCGATCCATTACATCGTGCACGACGGTGAGCAGGCGCGGATCATCGGTGGGGAAGTTCTTCAGCGCGTCGGCGAACTGCTTGTCGTCGAGGTTGCCGATCACCACCTTGGCGCCGTATTCGTGCATCACGCGGGCGATCCCCAGGCCAATGCCGCTGGAGCCGCCGGTGATGTAGACCACCTTGTCCTTCACGTCGGTGATGGTGGGAGCCTGCGAAGTGCCGGCGCCGGGTGCCGCTGGCGCTTCAGCAGCGTCGGCGACGCCTGTCTTGAGGCCTCCCAGCACGCTGGCCGCGCCGGCCGCCATGGCCATGCCGCCCAGGATCTGCCGCCGGTTCAGCGTGTGTTCGTCCATCGTCTCGTCCCCCAGGGATTGTTGTTGCCATCGGCATCAAGAATATACGCCGCGTAGTAGTTCTCTGCGTAGCGCGGCCTCAGACCCGGCTCGCCATTGTGGCCCTGGCTAGAGGTTTCCCGCACGAGGCAGGAGCCAGACGCGCTGGTTTTGCAGATCGAATATCAGCCGGAGGCGGTAGAGAATGGCCATGCCCAGCACATTGCCGCACTGCTGCGCGTCGGGAAGGGGAGGGCTCTGCGTCACCGGCACGTTCTGGTAGGCCAGTCCGCCGAATCGCAAGTCAGTCAGCGGCGCCAGCAGCGGCCGCTCGTAGCGGTTGCCGAAACCATCGCGGGCAACTCGCGTGCCGCCTGCGGGATCCGGCGGCAGGGCCAGCGCATTCACGATCTCGGAACTCAGGGCCACCCCGCCATTGAAGCCGGTGTCGATGACGGCGCAGACCTGGCGCGGCTGGCCGTTGATCGTGAGTTGCAGCGTGGGCAAGGAATTCCACAGCATCACCGGCACCGGTTGCGCGCCTGGAGGCGTGAACGCTGCTGGCTGGAAAAGCCTCAGCCGCCCGGCTTCGAAATCCATTTCCACAATGGCGTGAAGGAAGATCTCCGCACCGACCACCAGCGGCCGCTCTGCGTTGTGATCGATCAACACTGCCATGGGAAGCACGGTGGATATCCGGCCCAGTTCAAGCGATACATTCGATACCGTATCAACCTTCTGGCCGTTGACCTCCGCCTGAAGTTTGCCGATTCCTGCGTCGGTGGCCACTGTGCGTGAAATCGCCGGAATGCCGGAGCCCGAGTCGAGCAGTGCGATCGTATCGCGGCCCATGACTCGCACCGGGACCGTGGGCCTGCGTCCCCTGTCGAGAGTAAGAGGCAGCTCGACGCTGCTCTGTCCGTTCCAGTTCAGCGGCGAAGCAGGCGCCTCTTCCTGGATCGGAGCGGGCTGAACAGGAGCGGCCTGGACGGGCGGGTTCTGGACAGGTGCGGTCTGGCAAGCTGCAAGAATCAGCGGGGCTGCAAGAATCAGGCTCTGCAGAGGCTTGCTGGTTGCCATGGCGCTCGATATTTGCTGGGCCGGGTGTGGTCTCAAGCCTACTGTGGCGGGCCTTGCTGCTCGGGCGATGCTTCAGGCGAAGCGCCGAACAAGTCCACGACCCGGCGGCACATGCTGGTCATCTCATCGGCTATGTGCACTTCGAATTGCGCGCGCGCCGCATCCTCCCGCTCCAGCGCGGCCGTGCTCCAGCCGTCCCGCACCTTGCCGAGGGGGAATGTGTCGGCCTGCGAGGCAATCTGCGTGAGACCGATCAGCAGGTCGCTGGTTGCCGCATCCAGCTGGATGGCGGCTGCGAAGATGTCCTGCGAGGCTTCGACGGCAGTGGCCCGGCCATCGAGATATGCCTTCGCCGCAGCGGCGAGCTGTCGGCGAAGCGCCATGGATCCACGTTCGGGCTGGTAGGTATCTATCATTTACAGGTAGCAAAAGTACCTGACTGCCCCTGGCAAGTCATTGGTTCCCACCATCAGATAGCTGATCATCGCCTAGGTTCCTCCAGTAGCCGGGATTGCGGATGCGATCAGTGCGAGGCCGGACAGCGTCAGAAGTACCAGCACGAACCGGTTGAAAGCGGCTTCCGACATCTGCCTGTAGATCCTCGTGCCGATCATTGACGGAACCAGCAGGGCAACTGCGACGATGCCCAGGCGGGGAAGCATGGCCCTGCTCACGGCGCCTTTCCACATCAGCGTCATCATGGTCACCGTCAGCATGGCGAGATTGAAATTCTGCAGCAGCGCGCGCTGCCGTGCCTTGTCGTAACCGCGAAGCGTGCACCAGATGGCGGGAGCCAGGCCGGTCATGCCGCTGAACCCGCCGATGACTCCGCCTGCAACACCCGCAACGCCGTCGGCAATGCGCCCGCCGGCGCGGATGTGCCTGATTCGAGGGGCGGCAAGCATCATCGGGCAGGCCAGGGTGAGGATGATGCCAAGAATCAGCTTGAATTGAGCCGGGCTCAGGTAGGGCAGGAAATAGGTTCCGATTGGAATGCCTGCCAGTCCGCCAACGAGGAAAGGCAGCAACTCGGAAGCCACCATTTTCCGCCGGATGGTCAGAGCTGACAGAGCCTGGCCGCAGAGCCCGCCGAACACCGCCATGACCGTGGCCTCGAGTGGATCAATGCCCCAGGCCCAGAACGATAGCGCCACCATCCCGAATGCGAAGCCGGAGATGCCCTGCACAACGCCCGCGACGACGGCTCCTGTCACCAGCAACAACAGTTGCGGTGCAAGGAGTTGTGCTGGATCAGCCATGCTTGCTACTGCGTAAGGGCGCGTCTTGCGCCTGCTCCCAGCATAGCCAAGCCAGGCGACAAGGAAAATGGCCGAGATGCCGGGTTCTACTGCGAAAGCATTCCTCTGATGACGGAAATCTGCGCATCGCGAGACAACGGGAAGGTCGTGGAGTGAGTGCCGCCAGTCACCTGCACCATGCGCAACCCCTGGACGCGGGAGAGCGCGCTATCCAGGTCCGAGATTGGAACCTGGCGATCCTCTGTCCCTTGAAAAATGGCCACGTCGCGGGCATGTGGCTGCAGCAGGCTCTCGGTGAGGCTGTAGTCGTGGGGGAGAATCCGTGACACGGGCAATATGCCCAGTGGCATCAGATACCACCGGGAGGCCAGGCGAACGCGTATGGCTTCAGAAAGTGACGGTGCAGTCGCCACGAGCACCAGGCCTGCCAGGCCTGCGTCACGGCTCGCGTAGGCTGCGAGCATGGCGCCAAGCGATACGCCGAGAAGCACTACTCTATCCGCAGGGCACGATTCTTTGGCCCGACGAACCGCCCGCCGCGCCAGATCTTCGACCTCTTCCAGGGTTGCCTCGCCTGCGGCGCCGTCCTGCCCAGGGTAGGCCAAGAGGAGTACTTCAAGACCGGCGGAAGTGTAGGGACCAGTGTCGTATTTGATGTCATATCCGTGCTGGCCCGGAAAGAAGACGACGCATCCGATGTGAGCGTTGCCATAGCGGCGAATGAGCAGTTCATTGCCACCTCCAGAATCCACATGGTCAACCGAGGCCGGGATTTGCCCGTGAAAGTCTGGCGTGTGAGGGAATAATTGGCTGGCCATCGAAAACCGCAACAGCCAGGCCCCCGTCGCGAGATACAGCGCAATCCCAGCAAGCAGGAGCCACGATGCCCGGGTTAGCACGAGGCTCGGACGCAGGACTCAATGATCCCGGGTGCGACCAGAATCGTCGTTGCGCTCAAGCGCCGCTATGCGCCGATCGAGTTTGACGATGTGGCCAGCCGCGAGGCAGATGACAAACCCAAGCATCAGAAGGGTGTAGTGCGGCGTCAGCCAGGCAAGCTTCCGGGCAAAAGCAGCGGGATTGATCCATTCAGAAAGAAGAATGCAGGCAAACCCGGCGACGAAAAAACCACCCGATGCACCGCTGAACAGCGGGTTCTTCGTCCTTGAATAAGACATCGTATCCTCCATGACAATCTCCTTCTATCTTTCGTACCGATCGCCGCAATGGCCTGCTAGCCGATAGTGCCAATGGGGGCTCCAGTTTTCCCAAGCGGCATGTTGAGCGCCTGCAGTTAGTCTGGCTACACCTCAACCTTGTACGTCAGGCCGACCTCGTCTCCGGGAAGCCCTCGAAAACCCCAGTTGTGTCTCGGGGTCTCTGTAATTGTGACCTCAATCTCGTTGGGAAGGCGGTCGCACTGGCTTCCCACCCTTTCGAACAGCAGTCGGATGAGCGCCTTCCTGGCCTCCACGGATCTCCCCTCGAACATGCTGATCTCGATGATCGTGTACCGGGGCGAGGCAGATCGGGGGAAGTAGAAGTCTCCGTCCTCCATCGGGAAGAACCGATGCGCGCGCTTGTCGGGAGGAAACTGCAATGCCTCGACCACGCATGAATGGATGGCATCGGAAAGGCGGTTCTTGACGGGGTCCAGATGCTGCCTGAGCCCATAGATCTTGATCTGCGCCACGGTGTTCCTCGTCCAGATCCCTGCGGTAATCTTCCAGCCGGCATGCAGCACCTAGCGTGCAAGCATTGCCCAGCGCTCGTGATCCCTCCACCGGCCCCCGATCTTCAGGTACCGCGGCGAGTATCCTTCCCTGGAGAAGCCACATGCCTTGACGAGTGCAATCGATGCAGCGTTTCCGGGCTGGATGTTCGCCTCCAGGCGATGCAGTCCAAGCTTGCCAAAAGCATACCGCACAACAAGCCCAAGGCCTTCGGTCATGAGTCCCTGGCGCTGGTGACCTTCGAAGGCGTAGTAACTGAGATAGGCACTTTGGAAATTGCCGCGGACCACATTCGTGATGTCCGCGTAGCCAACCAGCGCACCGCTTGCGCGCAGGCGAATGGCAAACGCAATGCTGTCCTTTGACTGCATGCGTTGAAGCCACGCCCGGAAAGACGTGGCGTTCAGCGGCGGATGCACCCAGGCCGCGTGAAGGCGTTTACTGGCGCCCGCGGCAGCAACAAGCTCCGGGTAGTCGGAGCGGGCCAGGGCTGCAATGGCAATTCGACTGGTCATGCCACTACTTCACCTCGTCTCGCACAAACGCCAGGGAATCGGCCAGAAGCTCCTTCAGAGGAGCCCGCGTGATCCGGGGTCGATGGCGTTCGGAGACTCACCGGTAGGGGTCAGGGGCCCCACGCGGGCAGTCCCGGGTAACGGCTTTCGACCACGCCCTTCACATGTGCACGAATGCGCAAATAGAGCGCTATTCCCGGTATCGCCGTCAGAATCAAGACCGCGATGGCGAGCTCAGATGCATTCAAGCCGGAGATGGCCCGGGCTGGTGCATAGAACGGAGCGATCATCGCCCCAAGCAGCAATAATCCCAGTGCATAGGCCGGCCAACTCCGAAGCGCGTTCTTGCCAGCGTCAGCAGCAATATCCTCCCTTGCTTCAAGAGGCGCTCGGCGCAGGTCTGGATACAACCTGGTGATGCGATGCACGCGTCGTTCCAGGCGGCTTCGTTGTTCGGCTTGAGCACCGATGATTCGCACCTCCAGGCTGGCGAGGGCTTGATTCTTGTCTTGCATGGTTAACACTCCGTGTCCCTCGTGCCCAACTCAGGATATCGGTTCGTAAAAGTAGTAGCAAAGCGCGTCAGGCGCGACGACGAAGAACACCTGAAGCTTCTGGCCTTTGCGCTCATCAACGCGCCAGTTGCCAAGATCAACTCCCTTTCCTTCCAGCTCGGCCTTCATCTCGGCTATTCCCGACACCAGGATCGCAGCACCGTCCTGCGAGGCGTCACCACCCGTAACGGCGAATCCGATACGCGTCCCGTCGCGCTCCAGGACTACGGTTGGCACGGGATCCTGGTGCCGCTCCACCTCAGTCATGCCGAAGTGGTCCGAGTACCATCGAGCTGCGACATCGATGTCTGTTACGGGTAGCGCCAATACGTCCTTCTGGTAGGGGAAGGCAGCACTGAAGCGTGGTTTGTCGGCCATCAAGCATTCCCCTTGGCGAGCGGATCGTTGCAACGGTTTGTCATGCAGCATGGGCGAGGTTCTGAACTACGTGCGCAAGGTCGCGCAGATCAAACACCTGCGCATATGCCAGATCTGACTTGCGCGCGGGAACTGGAGAGAACTGAACAGCACGCATGCCAGCGGCCTTGGCTGCTTGCAGCCCGGCGTCACTGTCTTCTATCACGAGGCACATCTCGGGTGAAACATTCATAGCGCGAGCAGCATGCAAGAAGAGATGCGGTTCTGGCTTCCATTGCCCTACCTGGTAAGCGCTGAATACCTTGTCGCCAAAGAAGTCGGTGAGGCCGGTTACGCGCAGGCCGTGTGACATCTTCGATACGGGGCCGTTGGATGCCACGCACTTCGGGCTCTGCAGCGCGGAAAGCATTTCTATGACTCCCGGCATCGGTGCCAATGAAGTGTCATAGAGTTGGGCAACGCGCGTGCGATAGGACGCTTCGAAGTCGTCAGGCAGCGGTTGACCAAACCTGGTAGATAGATCCGCGACGACTTGAGCGAACTGCAACCCTGTGTATCGGCGCATAAGGCCGGGAACGGTGTCGTCCAGTTGAGGCAACAAGTCCAGAAACGCCTGAGTGGCGAGTGGTTCGCTGTCCACCAAAGTGCCATCAAGGTCGAAGATCAGGCAGAGCATGCATATCTCATGTTGCAGCCATGCATTTTATGGTTCGTGGATCGCTGCAACACCTTGTTGGGCGACACGCCGCCGCGTTGTATGGGAACCAGCTTCATGCGCTACGCCGCACTGCTAGCGCCGTCCCGTAGTAAACGTCTGATAATTTCCGTTTAGCCAGCATAGAAGATCTATATCGCCGTATCTCAGAGTGATTTCTACACACATGCTGGAAGGCCTGGCCAATGCCTCGCCTGTCCATGGGTTGGGAAGATGCGGCATTTCCTTCAAGGCATACTTGCTGAAGCAATCATATGTATGAAAGGGGAACTGGCCATCCCGCGGCTCAAGATAGCCATTCACAATTCCTATGCCAAAGCAGCCCGCACCCCGCTTCTTCGTCTCTTCGTCGACGTACGCAACCACCAGGTCATCGCGGCCGTCTCCGTTAAGGTCGGCGACCAGGAAGCGCGGCAAGGGATCTGTGCCGCCAGCAAGACGCGCATCGCCAAAGTGGTAGGCAACAAGTTGCGCTAAAGAGGCGTCGTTGAGAACCGATTCCGCGCGCTCTTCCGCAGCTCGCGAACCGGTTGCAGCGAATATCGCGCTCACTATAAGCACAGGCCGACAGGCCATCCAGGACCCTCCTTATCCCTGTCAGCTTCTTACGCCGCTGGACCCGACGCACGCGGAGCAGCGGGGCGCTTGCGTTCCGGCAAGCGGGCGCTCGTGACTTGCCGGACTCCTGCAACGAGGGTTGTTGGACGGCGCGGTGTGTCTTACAATGTATGACATGAAGTCCTCAGCCCTCACCATTCGCCTGGATCCTGAACTGGACCGCCAGGTTACCCGAGCGGCGAAGCGCACCGGCGTAAGCCGTAGCGAGATTGTGCGTGATGCCGTTCGCCGCCAGCTAGCGCTGGTCCAGTTCCAGGATCTGCGTCGCCGGATTATGCCCCTGGCCGAGGCCAGAGGGTATCTGACCGACGAGGACGTGTTCCGCGATATCTCGTGAGGGTCGCGTTCGATATCAACGTCCTCGTGAGCGCTGTCGCGACACGCGGCATTTGTGCGGATATCTTCAACTTGGTCCTGGCCGAGCACCAACTGATCGTGGGCGAGACAGTGCTCGCCGAGATGCGGCGGGTACTCAAGCAGAAGATGCGGATTCCTGACGAGACCATTGGTGAGTTCGAGGCCCTACTCCGGGCTGAAGCATGGATCGTTGCAAAGGCAAAGACCACTTCGATTCCAGTACGGGACAAGTCAGATATGCCTGTTCTGGCGGAGGCGATTTCCGGTAAGGCTGAAGTTCTGGTCACAGGCGATCGAGATTTGCTTGAGGTCACGGCCAAGGTTCCACTCGACATCCTGTCGCCACGCGGCTTGTGGGAGCGCCTCCGGACCCCTTCCACCGAGCGCCGTCTAACGACGATGTAGAAAATATCGGCGAATCGAAAATCCCTGAATTTCAGAGGGTCATGCCGCTGCATGTGATTGTTATACGGCGTCTAGCGATACACTTCTCTTCGATGGCCGATCTTATAGATCGTCACCTCGCCCGCAGCGTCGTCGATGAGATACACGACGCGATAGTTGCCCTGACGAATGCGATACCTATCCTCGTAGCCAGCGAGCTTCTCCGACCCACGAGGCCTGGGATTGCTGGCCAAGGTCATGATTTTGGCCACGATGCGCGTTCGGTCCGCCTTGGAGCCAACCGCTCCGAGCTCCTTACCAGCGGAGGGCTTGATCGATAGCTTAAATAGCGCCACGCCGCTTCATGCCTTGCACGAAGCTGTCGAAGGAGACACCGCGCTCCCGCTTGCGCTTCTCAAAGGCTGCCAGGTCAGCAGCATCTTCGGCGAGGGAGGCCTTGACGGCCGCATTGACCATATCCGAGATGGACTGATCGTTAGCCGCGGCGCGCAGGCGTAGGGCCTTGTGCACTTCGGCATCGAAGTAGACGGTGGCGCGCTTGGGGGTGCTCATGGTCTGATTGTGACGTTCTGACGTCTTGACGTCAAAGGTGAACTCAGGGGTCGGCTACCACAAAACGCTGGTGGCCATTGCCGACAAGCACATGCGCATGATCCGGGCGGTGCTTGCCAGGGGCGAAGCCGATGACCGCAATACCTGGCGTCGGCATCAGCAGGTAGCGACCGTGAGCGCCTGACAACCTGCAGAGGGCCACCAACAACAGAAGATCAGAAATACTGAAGAACAGCTCAGTCTTCTATTGACGGGGAACTCCGTAGAGAATTGTTAGGCGGCATCTGGCGCTCCCGGACGATAGAGCCGGTCCCGGCGATTCTGATTCAAAAAGACAAATGCCGCTGGCAGGGAAAGCCCAGCCATGGCAAGGCCGACCCAGAATACCCAACTGCTGAATAGCGTTGATAGTGCTCCCGCGCTGATGGACGCGTAACCCGCGATCACCGAGGCTGTCGTTGCAAGAGTCACATAGGTCCAGTTGCGCAGCGCCGGTATGAATCGGAATGCCGCCGCAAACGGCAGAGCGACAAACAGATTCACGATCACGTCGTGTATAGAAATGATGACACGATAGGCAGTGATATGTCCTCGGCGCACGAGGACGTCCAAGAGCACTTCATTGATCGGATTGTAGGCGGCGATGTAGCCCCATAAGAATGTGGCCACCCAGTAGTAGGCAATACCGATTGCCGCGGCGCTCAGAAGGCGAGGAAGTGTCACATTCGTCAAGTCGTTAGCTCCTCTCCGCTCGGCCCCACAAAGATAGCGCTAGGGATGCCGCCCAACGTCTGAGTTCCGGGGCCGCCCGCGGCCGAGAACTTTATGCATCTCGGACTCCTGCAACGATTGGGTAGGCGGCGCCGTGCACATGGCAACTCATAAGATGTTGATCGTGAGCAACGCCGTCAAGCACCAAGAAGCCGGGCTCCGTGCCGTAGGTTTGAAAGCCCATTGCTTCGTAGAGAGCGACCGCTGCCTTGTTCTGGGCATTTACGCCAAGAGTTACAACCTCAACGCCCAGATCCTGGGACGCATACCGCAGAGCTTGGTCGACGAGCGAGCGCCCTATGCCCTTGAGGCGATGCTCCGGTGCTGCGTACATGCCCCAAATGAACGCTTTGTGTGAGAGTTTTCGGCGGACCTCGCGCTGGGCACCAATGATACCCACAAGATTTTGGCCCAAGAGGTTACCAAAGACCGCGCCGTCCGGCCTTGGAGAGAGGCTTTGAGCGATCACGTCTAGCGTGGTATCGACCTCTTTCGCATGGCTGGAGCTAAATGCTTCGGGGCATTCCAGCAGTCCGCGTAGGCGCAGCGACTGAAAGCTTGATGTGTCTTCTGAGAGAAGCTTGCGAATGGCCATTCGTGCCGCCTAACGACCCTGTAGAAAATATCGGCGAATCGAAAACCCCTGAATTTCAAGGGGTCCGTTTACCCCTCCCGAGGTGTCGATCGTCGCTTGTGGGACTTCTGGCGAGGTCACTTTTCTGACTCCGGTGTCGGAAATTCCATCGCGGGATATTTCTACACATTCAACGGCTGAGTTCAGGGGCCGCACGCTGGCGCATCGGCACGCGGGCGCGCACGACTTGAGCGAGCACTTGGCTCGACCGCTCACGCTATTCGCGCTCGAAATATACCTTTCCGGTAATTTCCCTATTTGGGTCATTGGGGCGGAGGTTTGGATCATAGAACACCCAGCTTTCATCGCGAGCCATGACGCACTCCCATACAAACTGCCCAAATATGAGTGCAGCCTGACCCTCAATGTAGTCATCGTCAGCACCGCCGCCGGCGATCTCGCAGGCCACGTCGTACAAGTGCGATAAGGGGTGCTTCCACGGTGAGAGTCCAGAGCCGAGGTGCGAGCTACTGAAGGTTCGCAACCCTGTCTTTGGATCAGACGGCATGTCGTCAAGAATTCTATGGAGTTCAGATCGCACTTCCTCGGTGCGACTGTGGTCGAGTTGCCTCACTATCGAATCGAATCGATCGGCGTGAGCAACTTTGGTAATACGCTTCCCGTCTAACGTACTTAGCACTTCTCCTCCGATCCGCCTAGCGATCCGGCTCGGCGGCGCCCTGCTCTACACGTTCGGTAGCTCGCTTGCAACTCTCGATTGCTTCAGCACTAGTCTGTGGCACTGCGCACGCGCGCTCACGAACACTCTCCCGTAAAAGCTGCTTCAACTTTTGTATGCGACGCACTCGACCAATACATTCACCCTGCTCCCACGCAATCGTAATTCTCCTCACCATGGAGCCTGAACTCCCCCGCACGCATTCAGGTGGAACCGGGTTCGAGTACGTCGTTACGATGCCAATAGCGATTACGACGACCACGAGTACTGCAGCCAGCCAGACTGTGTATTTCATTAATTTCTTTACTTTCTCAATGCGTAGATAAATCTCGGCATATCGCGTGAGGTGTAGCTCTGAAAACCTCGACCCTGCGGACAGTGAGACATTGCGCGGCCTGAACTTGACGTTCTTGAACTTCCATCACATGGCGATTGGTGTCTGCGCCGCCTAACGACGCTGTAGAAAATGTCGGCGAATCGAAAATCCCTGAATTTCAGGGGGTCCGTTTACCCCTCCCGAGGTGTCGATCGTCGCTTGTGGGGCTTCTGGTGAGGTCACTTTTCTGACTCCGGTGTCGGAAATTCCATCGCGGGATATTTTCTACATCTTCAACGTCCCGCATCAGCGGCGGCGCGCTGAGCCTGAAGCGCATAGCCGCTGGCTTTCAGACTAAGGTGACTGTCGGGCGCGTGCACTTTATCGTTCCCCGACCGCTGCATGCGGTTGTTGGGCGTCATATCGCACCACGCGTCTCGTACTGCTCGCATATGAGCTCCATAGAAAATGAAATCCTATTCCGGGTGGAAGCACTCTGTGAGAACAGAATCCAGCCGCCCCTCTTTAAAAGTAAGCCGCGTAAACGCATTGCTTGGCCCCTTGCAAAGGCCTGCTGTGCTTGCTCCACTTTCCTCCCAGCGGTCAGAATTTAGCAAGCACGTTCTGTAGACATCAGACATGGTAGCGACCTCGATCCAGACGATCGGACACTCTGCCGGCTTAGGTTCGATTGAGAATGACTGAGTCGTGAGCCGGTTGAGGAGATCTAGTTTGGATTCGCCGATCCGGAGATCACCGATCTCACCGGCGGTTGTTGTAAATGTGGCGAATGGCTTGCTGAAGCGGTGGTCTACATAGACGATAGCGCCAATCAATGCCGCGAAGGCGAGAACCAAGGCGACAAAGACCGAAATGAGCACGGCCTTCTTCAAGACTCTTGCGACTCGCTGAGTGACGCCCAACGAACTAAGCTGAGCGGCCGCACGCCGACGCCATGACAGGGCACTTTATCGTTCACCGGGCCGCTCTAGCGAGTGGTTATGCGGCGCACTACGGTAGCTGAGCGCTAGGCGCCGCTGTTTGCACAGGTCAAGACCGCCAAAAAAGAAATGCGATCCAAGCGGCTCCACGGTGATATCGAAGCAAAAACGATGATCGCTCAAGCGAGCTTGTGCGACAGCGTTTTTGCTTCGATATAGCATGGATCCTCAACAGCGGCGTTTTCCATTTCTCGTCATTGCCGGAACAAATCGTCGTTACTCGTGCACTTCACCAACTACTGGAGTTATACGGCCGTATAACGGCTGAGTTCAGGGGCCGCCCGCGTGCCTTTCAGCACGCGGGCGCGCGACATTGAGTGGAGCACCAGGCTCGGCCGCCCGCGGCCGAGCACTTTATGCGTCCCGGACCCCTGCAACGATTTGTTAGCTGACACGAAGATGAGGCTTCCGACTGGCACCAAGGAACATGGCCGCGACGGCAAAGCCGATAGCCAACACCCCGACATAGCGAAAGAAGCCTGGAGCACTACCTATGTCAGGCGGCGCAATTGCACCAAACGACGCTGCAATGATCAGCACCCATACTTGCCCCGTCCGCACGGCTCCATAGGCGGCGACCGCCACTGCCACCGCCAAGGTGGCTGCGACGAGCGTAGCCCTTGGTACCAGGCTTCCAGTGAGGAGCAATAGGAGAATCCAACTCGTAGCACTGGCCACCGCTGTGGCGGTTCCTATCGCAACCCCCAGTTGGTGCAAGACGGTTGAACTAGAAGTCTCTTGATTCATGGCTATACCTCTCCTAGTCAGCTAACTATTCATTATGTTTGTCCAGATAATTCCATATCCGGACAAACATGTCGCATAACTTCCGGCTCGCATCCCCAACTCCCTGATTCTCATACCGCCCTCGAAAATATCCCGACAGTCATCCGTCGGTCTCATACGCGACATTACCGCAACCTCTGCATCGCTGGAGTGGCCTCCACGGATAAGGCACACTCGCCCCATATCACAACGATGATCTCGGCCTTGGGGGGTTCCATGCCGAAAGCGATAACCGCGGTGGTGGCCGCAGCAGCGCAGTTCTTCGCGGTGCTCGCGTGGTCTGCTGCGCCCGCAGGTCCGGCGCCCCGGCTGCCCAACGGCAAGCCGGATCTCTCCGGTCACTGGAGCAATCCCTACACGCCTGACATGGCAGCAAAAGGCCAGGTACTGGATCCTCGCACGCGTCAGCCACTGGAACTGGCGCGCACTGCCTTGCCCGACGCCAAGGCTTCTGCCTCCGGCACCGCAGCCCGCACGCTGGATCTGCCGTACACGGAATGGGGGCTGAAGCACTGGAAGTCCTATGACCCCGTGAATGATGGCGACTACGCCGGCAGCTGCCTGCCATTCGGTATGTCGCGCAATATCAATTCGCCTCACGGCGTGCAGATCGTCCAGACACCCGATGCGCTGGCGCTGCTGTTCGAGCAGAACACCTGGTTCCACTGGGTGCCCACGGCTGGCCAGAAGTGGCCTGCTGATATGCCTCCGTCCTGGAACGGCGTGTCCACAGGCAAATGGGACGGCGATACGCTCGTGGTGGAAACCACCGGCTTCAATGGCTACACGCGTCTGGACACCGCAGGCCACCCGCACAGCAAGCAGCTCACCCTCATCAACACTTTCCGGCGCATTGATTCGCGAACCCTCGAACACACCGTGACGGTTCACGATCCGAAAGCCTACACACGCGACTGGATGAATGTACGTACCTGGCGCCTGAAGCCGGCATCCGACGTGGTGATGGAGTATTCCTGCGAGGAAAACAATCTCGGCAACCTGTTCAGTGGCGCGATCAAACCCTGGAAGGCCCCGGAGGATGAAGATGAAGACTGACGCAGCAAAAGGTCTACGGATCGCGCTGTTGCTGGGCGGCCTGGCCTGCATGGGTCCGGCGGGCGCACATCACTCCACTGCGGCTGAATTCGACCAGAGCAAGCCTGTGAGCTTCACTGGTACGGTGCAGAAGGTGATGTGGATGAATCCGCACATCTACACGCACATCGAAGTGAAGCAGCAGGGTGCGCCGCCGGTTGTCTATCACGTCGAGGGCGGGCCGCCCAATTCGCTGTTCCGGCAGGGCTGGCGCAAGGATTCGCTGAAGGTGGGAGACACCGTGACCGTCAGCGGCTGGCGCGCGAAGAACCCGGATTCGCCGAATGTGGGTCAGGCGACGATCGTTGCCGCGGATGGGAAAAAGGTGTTCTCCGGCGACGGGCCGGCGAAGGTCACAGGGGATTGATCCGGTAGCGGCTTCAGGCGCCGTCCTGTGTGGCAAATACCAGCAGGCTTTGCGGCTCGGAGCCAACGAGGATGAGATCCCCTGCAGGCGATGGCGCGATAGCCAGTGGAATCGAGCTGTAGTTCCAGAAGCGATCGAGCAACTCCAGGTAGATAAGTTCCCGGGACTCCGAAATGACTGCCAGCAGGTCTCTCTGGCCGGTTGCCCTGCCTGTAATGAGCAATGCCAGCGCCGGGCGGTGGCTGGAACCCATCTCCAGTTCGATGGCATCGACAGCGACGACGTAGTCGACTCCGGTCAACGGAATGGACAGGGATCTGCCCGAAGACGCGAATTCGACTCCAACTGAATTTTCCCGGTACATGAGTTGCACAAGATCGCCCCTCCAGGGAATCGCGAGGTCCACTCTTTCCAGGAAGCCGTAGATCCTTGAGGCAGGCCTGACGCCGCCTGCCGGCAGATCGATTCCTCGTTTCTGGATCAGCGCGGAATTGAATAGCACCCGGGGGCGGGCGCTGTGCTCCGCGGCAACGAGTGACAGGCCTGCCTGCAGTGCAGCTGCAGCCGCGATTGCAACGATTCCCATCGTCGCGTACCGCTTCGTCAACCACGCCCGCCGGTGCGGGAAAAAGGCGTGCAGGATCAGCGCGAGTAGTTTCCCGAAAACGTATCCGGCGCCTGCAAGAAGAGGGGCACCCATCATGAGGAAGACAGGCCCCAGGACAAAGGTCGAACTTTGATGCCCGATGTGTGGGCCGAGCATCAGTGAGGAGATCGCGTAGCCAAGGCACCAGGCTGCAGGTGCCAGCGCACAGACAGCATGCAATGGTGCAGGAAGTGACAGGAATCCGGAGCCTTCGGAACGATGGGCCATGCATATCTCCCTTGCTTCCGTCGGGATACTATGAGGCCCGGGACAGCATGCAATACGTTTCGCTACTAGTATCAAAAACAGCTACCGCGGTAGCGGTGGGAGGACCTGTGACAGGGGAGTCAGCGAGGATCCTGGCCAATTTGAAGGCCGCATTGAAGGCGCGCGGCCTGACCTACGCGGAACTGGCGCGGCGCATCGGCCTCAGCGAGGCGTCCGTGAAGAGGGTGCTTTCGCGCGGCACTCTCTCGCTGCGGCGGCTCGAGCAGATCTGCGATGTCATGGGGACTTCCGTTCCCGAGGTCGTGCAGCTGGCACGCAGTTCAGGTGCGGAGCGCCTGGAAGTGCTCACACTGGATCAGGAGAAGGCGCTCGCCACGGATCCGAAGCTCTTCGCCTGCTACTACCTCGTGGCCAACGGGCGCAGCAATCGCGAGATCGAGACCGAGATGCGCGCATCGGCACGAGCCGTGCAACAGTGGCTCGCCAGACTGAAGGCGCTGACTCTCGTGGTGCAGGCATCCGCGGGCCGGGCGCGGGCGACAGCAGCCGTGGCGATAAAATGGAGGACAGATGGTCCGGTACGGCGGATGTACGAGCGAGAAGTGAGGGGGGAATTCCTCCAGTCGCTCTTCGGCAAGGAAGGCGACGCCCTGCATTTCCGCTCCGCCGAACTCTCCGATGCATCCTGCCGGATCCTGCAGCGCAAACTGGATCGCCTGGTCGAGGAGTTTCGCGACCTTGCCGATCTCGATGCCTCGTTGCCCAGCGCGGGGAAACGCAATGTCGGCTTTCTTCTGGCGATGCGGCCCTGGGTGTTCTCCAGGTTCAGGATCTAGAGGAAATTATTCGGCCAGATCATCGTGCGCCACATATGCGCGACTGGTGAATTGTCGAACCCCAGGCCTTCCTTCGGCTCGCGGAAGTGGCGCCCGATGATGTCGGTGAAAATATCGGGGTCGACCTCCACGCCGTCCTGGAAGGCATAGATATCGTAGATCGTGATCAGCCGCGAGGTCATGTACCAGCGGTGGTTGCGCGCATCCCGATGGGCCTTCTGGATGTACTCCGGCGGCCCGTAGTCCGCGCCGAAGAAATGGTTGTAGGCATCGGGATACTTGAAACCCACGGAATCATCCGCGAAGTAGCGCAGCGCCTGGTGCTGCTGCACGGCCCAGGCCACTTCCTCGCTGACATAGGGCGCGATCATCTGTGCGCCCCAGTAGCCGTGATCGGTGCGCAGCAGCGCGCCGTTGGAGATGTCATGCAGCAGGCAGGCGATGACCACGGTTTCGCTCTGGCCGGCGTCCAGTGCCGTCTTGGCGCTCTGCAGCAGGTGGCGGAAGGCGATGTCGCAGAACCGGTAGTGGAAGAAGTCGAGCAGCCGCGGCTTCTCGGGCATGACGGGCAGGTTGGGGTTCTGGCCCATCATGAACACGGCGCCGGTTTCGGCCATGTGGCGCAGCATGGCGTCTTCCGGCGTGAGCACACCTTCCGCCGTGAAGTTGGCGACGGGCTGCTGCATGGCCATGCGTTCGCGGCCGGCCTGCGGGCAATCTTCTGCCGGCGCGAAACGGCCGGGCTTCTTGAACGGAACCATAGGCGTCCTGTGTCAGCGCCCCTGACGGCGCGCGATCGTCGCGCAGACCATCAGCTGCAGCTGGTGGTAGATCATTACGGGCAGGATGATCGCGCCGATTTCGGCCGAAGGGAACAGCACGCGCGCCATGGGCACGCCGCTGACCAGACTCTTCAATGAACCGCAGTACAGCACTGTGCGCCCGTCCGCGGCCGGCAGCCCCGCCAGGCGCGCGCTGCCGGTGGTGAACAGCAGGGCGGCAATCAGGATGGTGCTGCACACCAGTGCCAGCACCAGCAGCGTGAGGATGGGCACCTGCGACCAGATGCCGGCAATCACGGCGGCCGAGAAGGCGCTGTAGACGGACAGCAGGATGGTCAGGCGGTCCGACAAGGTCAGCAGCTTTTTCTGGCGGCTGGCCCATTCGGCCAGCCAGGGGCGCAGCGCATGTCCCAACACGAAGGGCAGCAGCAGCTGCAGCACCACCTTCCAGATGCCGGACAGCGGCACCGCGCCGCCCTGGGTATGCAGCAGCAGGCCAGCGATCAGCGGCGTGGCCGCGATGCCCAGCAGGTTGGAAGCAGCCGCGGAAGCCACGGCGCCCGCGACATTGCCCTGCGCCATGGAGGTGTAGGCAATGGAGGTCTGCACGGTGGAGGGCAGTGCACAGAGGAACAGCACGCCGCCCCAGAGATTGGCCGGCAGTAGGCCGGGGAACAGCCGCTGCAGCAGCGCGCCAAACAGCGGAAAGAATATAAACGTGGTTCCCAGGATCAGCAGGTGCAGCCGCCAGTGGCCGACTGCGGCGATCATGTTTTCTCTTGGCAGCCGCACGCCGTGCAGGAAGAACAGCAATACGACAGCTGCAGTCGCGACGTAACCCACCAGCGTGGCCGTGTGGCCATTGGCCGGCAATATCGTCGCCAGGCCGACGGTGGCCAGCAGCGCGATGATGAAGGGATCCGGCAGGAAGCGGCTCACGCCGCCGGCTCCGTTTCCTTCTCCTTCTTGCGGCGCATGCGCGCGCGCCGGGCGCGCATGTTCAGTAGTTCCACCATCACCGAGAAGGCCATGGCGCTGTAGATATAGGCCTTGGGCACGTGCACGCCGAAGGCATCGGCCACCAGCGTGGTGCCGATCAGGAGCAGGAAGCCCAGCGCCAGCATCACGATGGTCGGGTTGTTGTTGATGAACCGGGCCATGGGGCCAGCCGCGAACATCATGATGCCCACGGTGATGATGACCGCCACCACCATGATGGGGATGTGGTCGGTCATGCCCACGGCCGTGACGATGCTGTCGATGGAGAACACGATGTCCAGCACGATGATCTGGCCGATGGCGGCGGCGAAGCCCATGACCACGGGATTGCTGGACTCGAACAGCTCGTCACCGGAATCCGGGTCGGAGTTGTGATGGATCTCCTTGGTGGCCTTCCAGATCAGGAACAGGCCGCCGGCCAGCAGGATCAGGTCGCGCCAGGAAAAGCCATGGTCGAAAAGCGTGAAGATCGGCGTGGTCAGCCGCACGATCAGCGCGACGGTGCCCAGCAGCGCCAGCCGCATCACCAGCGCCAGCGAAATGCCCACCCGCCGCGCCCGGTCGCGCTGCGCCTCGGGCAGCTTGTTGGTCAGGATGGAGATGAAGATGAGGTTGTCGATGCCCAGCACCACCTCCATGGCGATCAGCGTCACCAGAGCCAGCCAGGCGGCCGGGTCGGCGGCCAGCTGCAGCAGATCATTCATCGGGGATTCCTGAGGGCCGAACGGTACATTTCCGGGAATTATCGCATGGGCCGGCCTTGGCGGTAGAATGCCGGCCCAATGCATGCGCTCTCTGTGAAGGGTCTTACCAAGACCTACAAGAATGGTGTCCAGGCCCTGAAGGGCATCGATCTGGATGTGGAGGAAGGGGACTTCTTCGCGCTGCTGGGGCCCAACGGCGCGGGCAAGACCACCCTGATCGGCATCGTCACCTCGCTGGTGAACAAGACGGCTGGGCAGGTCGGGGTGTTCGGCCACGACATCGACCGCGACCTGGACCGCGCCAAATCCTGCATCGGCATCGTGCCGCAGGAAATCAACTTCAACATGTTCGAGTCGCCCGAGACCATCGTGGTGAACCAGGCCGGGTTCTACGGCGTGGAGCGCGGGCTGGCCAGGCAGCGCGCCGAAAAATACCTGAAGCAGCTGCAGCTGTGGGACAAGCGCAAGACCATGGCGCGCGCGCTGTCCGGTGGCATGAAGCGCCGGCTGATGATCGCCCGCGCGCTGATGCACGAGCCGAAGCTGCTGATCCTGGATGAGCCCACGGCAGGCGTGGATATCGAGATCCGCCGCTCGATGTGGGATTTCCTGCGGCAGATCAATGAGGCCGGCACCACCATCATCCTCACTACTCATTATCTGGAAGAGGCGGAAAGCCTCTGCCGCAACATCGCCATCATCGACGGCGGCGAGATTATCGTGCGCGACCGGATGAGCAACCTGCTGCGCAAGCTGCAGACCGAGAGCTTCCTGTTCACGCTGCGCGATGCCACTACCACGGTGCCGCAGCTCGATGGCTACGGCGTGAAGCTGGTCGACGACCACACGCTGGAAGTGGAGATCTCCCGGGACCAGAGCGTGAACGACATCTTCGCGCGGCTGTCGGCGCAGCGCGTGGATGTGCTTTCCATGCGCAACAAGGTGAATCGGCTGGAAGAGATGTTCATGCGTCTGGTGGAGAACCGCGGCGCATGAGCACCCAGGAACTGTCGCTGTCGACCATCCGCAGGATCGGCTTCCGCACCATCATCATTCGCGAGTTCGGCCGCATCATCCGCATCTGGGGCCAGACCCTGGTGCCCTCGGCGGTGACCACCACGCTGTACTTCGTGATCTTCGGCAGCCTGGTGGGCCGGCGCATTGGCGCCATGGGCGGCTTCGACTACATCGCCTACATCGCGCCCGGCCTGATCATGATGTCCGTGATCACCAACTCCTACGGCAATGTGGTCTCGTCGTTCTTCGGCGCCAAGTTCGGCAAGCACATCGAGGAGCTGCTGGTCTCGCCGCTGCCCAACTGGGTGATCGTGGCCGGCTATGTCTGCGGCGGGCTGCTGCGCGGCATCATGGTGGGCATGGTGGTCACCGTGGTCGCGCTGGTGTTCATCTGGCTGCACTCGCACCACCTGGAAGTGCACAACATAGCGGTGGTGCTGGCGGCGGTGCTGCTCACCTCGGCGGTGTTTTCGCTGGGCGGTCTGCTCAACGCCATCTTCGCCAAGAATTTCGACCAGGTGAACTGGATCCCGGCCTTCGTGCTGACGCCGCTCACTTACTTCGGCGGCGTGTTCTATTCCGTCGAACTGCTGCCGCACTGGGCGCAGAAGATCTCGATGGTCAACCCCATCCTGCACATGGTCAATGCCTTCCGCTATGGCTTCCTGGGCACCAGCGATGTGAATGTCGGCGGCGCCTTCACCATCATGGTGGCGCTGGTGATCCTGCTGTTCGCCCTGGCGGTGACGCTGCTGAACCGCGGGAGCGGCACGCGTGACTGAGCCGGCGAAGCAGGGCACATTCGTCGCGAAACTGTACGCGGCGGCCCGGAAGAACAATTCACTGGTCTGTGTGGGCCTGGACCCGGAACTGGACAAGGTTCCCGCGCACCTGCGTGACCTGCCGCAGCCGGTGTTCGAGTTCAACCGCCACATCATCGATGCCACGGCCGAGTACGCCTGCTGCTTCAAGCCGCAGTTCGCGCACTATGCGGCGCAGGGCATGGAAGACCAGCTGCTGGCCACCATCCGCTACATCCACGAGCGTCATCCGGGCCTGCCCGTGATTCTCGACTCCAAGCGCGGGGATATCGGCAGCACGGCTGCGAAGTACGCGCAGGAATCCTTCAAGCGCTACGGCGCCGATGCCGTCACGGTGAATCCCTACCTGGGCTTCGATTCGGTGGAGCCGTATCTGAAGTGGCATGACCGCGGCGTGATCATCCTGTGCCGCACTTCCAACCCGGGTGCGCGGGATTTCCAGGATCTGGAATCCGGTGGCAAGCGCCTGTACCGGCACGTGGCGGAGCGCGTGGCGCGCGACTGGAACGCAAACGGCAACTGCATGCTGGTGATCGGCGCCACCTATCCGGAAGAGCTGGCCGAGATCCGCAGCGCAGTTGGCACGCTGCCCTTCCTGGTGCCGGGAGTGGGCGCACAGGGTGGGGATGTGGCCGCGGCGGTCAAGGCCGGCCGCACTCCGGATGGCTTCGGGATGGTGTTGAATTCCTCGCGCGGCATTCTCTATGCCGGCAGTGGCGAGGGCTTCGCCGACGCAGCGCGCACGGCGGCGCGCACGCTGCGGGATGAGATCAACCGCTACCGTTGATCAGCTCCGGCTGGCCGCTACTTCTGTACCCAGGCGCCGCTGGCGTTCTGGTAATACCACCCGGTCTGCGCACCACGCTCCACCCAGCGGCGCGAGAAGGTCTTGCGGATGTCATCCGCCCACTCCGGATGGCCATTGGCCTTGGCGATTTCGGCGTACAGGGCCTCGCGGTCCTTGTTGTCATCCGCGACCAGGCGGTTGAGCAGGCCGCGGTCGGGCAGCGCCACATTGGCGGCATCGCGCACCTCGATCAGGCCGGTCTGTGTCATGCCCAGCGCACCGGAATTGAAGAACTTCTGCAGCTGCGGGAAGCGCCCCTGCATCGATGCGGTGATGGCGCGGATCTCCGGTGAGGAGATGTCCAGGTTCGCCGCAGCCTGTGCCTGCGCCGTGGGAATGATGGCGTACAGCACCTTGCCGATGGCCGCGACCACGAAACCGGGCTCGCGGTAGACATTCTGGCCAGTGGGTGGCGTTGCCGGTGCGGCGGGCTTTGCAGGCATGGCACCGGTCACCGTGTCGATGATCTGGTCCGCCGCCTTCTCGGCCGCTGCGGCCGGGAAATATACATTGATGGTGACGCAGGCGCCGATGGCGAGGCTGGCCAGCGAGATCTTGGTGATGCGGGCGATGCCGCGCAGTGCCTGGGTGGACATGACGAACTCTCCTGTTCACGCCTATGAAAGGCCGGGACGGCTGAACCGGTCCTGAATCCGGCGAATGAGCCCATGGTAGCCCCAGGCCGAGGCCCAGCGGAAGCAGACAATCACGTCCTAGTTGATGCTGATCTCGCCGGGGTTCTGCAGCGCATTGACGACCTGGGCCATGAACACCGGCCAGTCGACGCGGCTGTTGTTGCCGATGATGTCGATGCGCGGCAGGCCGCTGCCTTTTACGATGTAGAAGCCGGTGCCCTCCGGTGCCGGGCCCGCACCGGATATCTGGCAGACATCATTGCGCAGTCTGCAGGCCAGGCCGATGCGGTCGTAGCGGAATTCCTCGAAGAATTTCAGGAAGCCGCTTTGCAAAGCGGCAGCGACGCCACCGCCGCCGCCGCCGATGTTCGACAGGTTCTCCACCGCGCGCTGACTGATGCGGTGGCGGCTCTTGTCTCCCGGCGGCGTGCCGATCTTCATGTCGAAGGCCGTGGGCGAGAGTCCGAAGGTTTCCAGGCCCAGCACCTCCACATCGAGCCGGCCGGTCATGCTGCCGAGCTCGAAAACCTGCGTGATCTGACCCAGGTCGAGGTTGCGCGCGGTGATGTCGGCATGCAGTTTGGGCCAGTCGCTGAACGGATCGCGCACGGCCAGGTTGTGCGCCACGACATGTCCGCCGAACACATCTGCTTCCACATCGCCCTGCAGTGACAGCAGGCCATCGCGATAGGTGAGGCCAGGAATGCGGCCAGAAAGAGTACCCGCGAATTCCGGCCAGCCCATGGCGCGCGCCACCGGTGCGAGGCTGATCGGATCGATGACGGCATCGAACTCACCGGCCATGTCCGGCTGCGCAATGTTCTGCACCGCGAAGCGGTTGATGATCAATGCGCCGTCAAAGAATGGCAGGCGGGCGGCTTCGAGCAGCCGGAAATCGCGGTCCTGGACCGTGAAATCCAGCCGCGACTTCGCCCCTTCGATTCCCCAGCCGTGCGCGCTTTCCCAGGCCAGCCATGAGGGCGTGGCTGCGGCGGGATTGCCGCTGGCCCAGTGCAGCGCGCTGTTCACGCCAATGACTTCCAGCTTCTGGTCTGCATCGCTGAAGGCCAGGTCCTTCACTGTTGCATCCAGTGCCACGGGCAGGTTGTCCGCCATGCGCAGGCGGACTGCGGCGCTGCCGGTGGTCTTCAGTTGTCCGAATGGCGTGGTAGCCAGCATCAGCTGCAGGTAGCTGGCATAGGCGGCGGGGAATCGCAGCTCACTTACATTGAGGTCTGCGGCAACGACCGAGAACGGCGCCAGCGCGATCTCGGCGCTGCCCTCTGCCTGCGCCAGATCCTTCTGCGTGCTGGTCAGCGACTCGATGCGCAGCCGCTCAGGCGACCAGGTGCCATGCAGCGCCACATGCAGCGGGTTCTGGTTGAGGTCGAGCAACACGGGCCCGGCCAGCGCCTGGCCGCGCAGGCCGTTGGCTTCCATCTCGAAATGCATGAGCTTGTCCGCGCCATTACCGAGGCTGGCTTTCATGCTGGCCGTCAGCGCCAGCTTCTCGCCGATCCAGGTATAGGCCTCGTTCTGGAAGCCTCCGTCGGTCAGCGACACATCGACCTGCGCCTGCATGGCGGCGCCTTCGCCCTGCGCCTGTACGGAGATTCGTGTCTTGCCGGTGAAGCCGAGATCCTTGGGCACTGCCACCCAGGGTTGCAGCAGTTTCACCCAGGCTTCGACCGTTGTGTCCGGCACATCGACCTGTGCCTGCCAGCGGTTGCCATTGGCGCTGGCCGTGAATCGGGGCGTGATGCCGGAGATGCCGGGCCCGGTGCCGCTGACCTGCAGGGCGGCGCGCGCTGCGTCGTATTTCACCGCTGCCTGCATGGCGAGGTCGGGCCAGCTTTCGGTGTGCACGGCAATGCGCAGGGCGGGGCAGGCGAATGCCGGCTCGCGGATCAGCGGCTCGCGGCATTGCAGGTCCATGCTCCTCAATGCGCCGGTCTGCGCCTCGATGGAGGGCGGCAGCGACACGGCACCGGTGCGGGCCGTCAGCGTGCTGCGCGTTGCGGACGTGATGGCCAGCGTGGCGTCGATGTCCCGCACTACCGTGCCGGCTGCTTCCACCTGCGCGGCCCGCACACGGATGCGATCGATGGCAGAGGCCGGCAGGCCGTACACCAGCAGTGCAGCGAACACTGCGGCGGCCTTCATGCGGGATTCGTCTCCACGGTCACATGTGCCAGGCCGGGTATGCCCTGCAGTTGCGCGCGGTACGCATCGGGGCTGAGCAGTTGGCTGCCGCGCAGCGCCAGCAGCAGGCCATAGTGGCCCGGGCCCAGCCGCCAGGTGTGCAGGTCCACGATTTGCAACTCGCCGTTGGCAGCAGCAAGCCGTTCGCGCACGGCTGTCTCGATGCTGCTGTCATCGTGTGAGTCCAGCAGCGTTCGTCCGGCAGTGCGCGCAAGATCGATCGACCAGCGCGCAATCACCAGGGCGCCGAGGATGCCCACCACGGCGTCCATCCAGATCCAGCTGAGAAAGCGCCCGGCCACCAGGGCGAGGATGGCCAGCACCGAAGTCAGCGCGTCGGCCAGGACATGCACATAGGCGGCGCGCAGGTTGGTGTCGTGATGATGAGCATGAGCGGGCGCAGGGTCATCGTGCCCATCATCATGGTCGCCATGGTGGTCGTGATCCTCGTGCAGCAGCCAGGCGCTGACCAGGTTCACCAGCAGGCCGACAACGGCCAGGGCGCTGGCCTGCAGGAAATCGATGCCCTGCGGATGCAGCAGCCGGCGCAGCGACTCCGCTGCAATCAGCAGCGACACGATGGCCAGCGACACCGCGCTGGCAAAGCCGGCGAGATCGCCCACCTTGCCGGTGCCGAAGGAGAAGCGCCGGTCCTGCGCATGCCGCCGCGCGTAGCGATACGCCAGCGCCGCGATGGTCAGCGCAGCGGCGTGCGTGGCCATGTGCCAGCCATCGGCTACCACTGCCATGGAGCCGTAAAGAGTGCCGCCGATGATCTCGGCCAGCATCATCACCAGCGTCAGCGCCACCACCCACTGGGTGCGGCGGGCGTGCCGGTCGTGGTGTTCGCCCAGCCATGAGCGCGGGCAGGAGTAGTGCGATACGGAGCGTGACATGGTGGGCATATTCTGCACCCGGCGGGCGCTGAAACAATTCCTACATCTGTCTGTCATCTCCGTGCAGTGCCGCCATTGCAGCATGCTGCACATGGCAAGGCCTTCGACAACTCCCCGAGTGTCGCCCACAGTGCCGACCAGGGTGCCGGCCAAGGTGCTGCTGGCCATGGCCTGGCTCGACCAGGCCGAGCTGGCCGCCTGCCGCGCTTTCAACCGCAACGTGCGCCGCGCGGGACTGCTGCGCACCTTCCAGATCGCCAGCCGGCTGGGCGACGGCGTGCTCTGGTACACGCTGATCGCCGTGCTGGCCACGATGTTCGGAGACCTGGGCCGGCATATCGCGGAACAGTGCGCCATCGCCGGTGTCGTGGGCCTGGTGCTGTACCGGGCGCTGAAGAACGTGCTGGTGCGCGAACGGCCTTACATGACGCATGCCGCCATTGTCTGCCGGGGCCGGCCGCTGGACCGCTTCAGCTTCCCTTCCGGCCATACGCTGCATGCCGTCAGCTTCACGCTGATCATCTGCTCGGCCATGCCGCTGCTGGCGCTGGTGCTGGCGCCGGTGGCTGTGATCATCGCCCTCTCGCGCGTGGTGCTCGGCCTGCACTATCCGACAGATGTGCTGGCGGGTGCGCTGCTGGGCGCTGGCCTCGCGCTGGCCACCATGACCCTGCTGCCGTTCGACTGGGCGGTGGTGTGAGTCTCAACGCGCTGGTCGTCTCCGACGTCTACTTTCCGCGGGTCAATGGTGTCTCCACCTCCATCCGCAGCTTTCGCGACGATCTGCAACGGCATGGCGTGGCCTCGACGCTGGTGGTTCCGTCCTACGAATCCGGCATCCAGTCGGCGGCGGAGCCCGGCATCGTGCGCATTCCGGCGCGTTCCGTGCCGCGCGATCCCGAGGACCGGATCATGAGCTGGTCGGCGTTGCGCCACGGCCTGGATTCGGTGCCGCGCGAGCGCTGCGACCTGGTCCACATCCAGACGCCGTTCCTCGCACACTACGCAGGACTGGCCTGCGCGCGGCGGCGCGGTGTGCCAGTGGTAGCCACCTGCCACACCTACTTCGAAGACTATCTGCATCACTACCTGCCGCTGCTGCCCGGGTTTGCGGGCGCCTGGCTGGCCCGGCGCGTGATGACCAGCCAGCTCAATGCCGTGGACGCGGTGATCTCACCCTCCGAGCCGGTGCGCAGGCGACTGCTGGAGTACGGTGTTACGCGGCCCATCCACGTGATTCCGACTGGAATGACCGACGATCGCTTCGTGCCCGGTTCGCCGGCGCGTTTCCGCGAGCAGTTCGGCTTCGCGCCCGAGCAGCGCATCGTGCTCAACGTGGGCCGCGTGGCGCATGAGAAGAACCTGGGCTTCCTGCTGCGCATGTTCGTGCGCGTAGCGCGCGCCGACGCCCGCGCGGTGCTGGTGATCGCCGGAGAAGGTCCGGCGCGGCGCACACTGCAGATGCAGGCCGAGGACCTGGGGATCGGCCCGCGCACGCGCTTCATCGGCAACCTCGACCGCGCCACCAGCCTGAACGACTGCTACGCGGCGGCCGATGCCTTCGTATTCGCATCCCGCACGGAAACCCAGGGCCTGGTGCTGCTGGAGGCCATGGCGCAGTCGCGTCCGGTGGTCTCCACCGCCTGCCTCGGCACGCGCTCGGTGCTGACTCCAGGCAGTGGCGCCTGCGTGGTGGAGGAAAGGGAAGATGAGTTCGCTGCGGCCGTAGTATCCGTACTGCGGGAAAAGGTGCGCGCCCAGATCATGGGCGAGAAGGCGCGGCGCTGGGCCGTGCAGTGGTCCTCGCTCACTCTCGCCGGCCGGATGGCGCAGCTGTACCGCGAGGTGCAGCCCGCATCCTGCTACGCCAGCGTCGCAGTGGGCTAGACTTCCCTCTCTGCTCGGCCCGCGGGGGGCCGGTACGGAGATGGCATGACGGCGAAGCGCGCGCTCGTGGTGGATGATTCCAAATCCGCACGGGCTTTCCTGACCAGGCTGCTGGAAGAGCAGGCGATGCAGGTGCACGAGGCGGAGACGGCCGAGCAGGCCATCGAATACCTCACGCAGCACCGTCCCGACGTCATCTTCATGGACCATCTGATGCCCGGCATGGATGGCTTCCAGGCCGTGCAGGCCATCAAGGGCAATCCGCGCACGGCCACCATTCCCATCCTCATGTACACCTCGCAGGAAGGGGAGCTGTACCTGGGGCAGGCGCGTGCGCTGGGCGCAGTGGGCGTGCTGCCCAAGAGCGTGGCGCCGGTGGATGTGCGCGCCGTGCTGCAGCAGCTGCTGCTGGCGGAGCCGGAAGCCGCCACCGTCGCGGCGCAGCCGGAAGTGCTGGATGCAGCCGTCGCCGCCGCCGCTGCCGCGCCGCCGGAACCGGTCGCACCGCTGGTTGAGCGGCGCCGCGGGCCCGCCGTGGATGTGCTGCTGCGCGATGAGCTGGCAACGCTGCGGCGTCACCTCGACGAGCAGCTGGAGCTCACCACGCAGCGCCTGCAGGCTGAGATGCGCTCCGCCCTGCGCGAAGCACAGCCGCCCGCAATCGAAATGCACTCCGCGCAGCGAGGCACGCCGTGGCCGTGGATCGCAGCACTGGCAGCCGGGCTGGTAGCGGTGGTGCTCGGCACGCTGTGGTGGCAGGTGAATGCGCAGCAGCAGCTGCTGCGTGCCGAGCTCGCCGACGCACGCGCCACCATCGGGGAAATGACAGCGCGGGTGATGGCGGCGCCCACGCCAGCCGTGCAGGCGGCGCCCGATGCTGCAGCCGAAGCGGAAGCAGCGCGCTCGCTGGTACTGCCAGTCCCATTTGGCGAGGTGCCGCTGGCTGGCAGCCGCGTTGAAAAGCTGCGTGACTACGTCACGGTGCTCATTGCAGAACATGCGCGCGGAACCGTGGAGGTGCGGCGCTACGCGGGACGCTTCTGCCTCTCGGGCAGCAGCGAGGGCTACCATCCTGCGGAAGCCGCCACGCCCTATATCAAGTGCGACCTGATGGCCGATGCCGGTGATCCTGCGCTGGGCAATGGCTCGGCCGAGTCCGTCGCGTTTGCCAACCTGCTGACGGAACTGCGCAGGCAGGCGGGCGCGTCCATCCGCATCGACGTGCAGGAAGGGGCTTCCGAGAACACCAGCGCCGCCTATCCGGATATCGGCGGCACGCCGCCGCGCATTCCCACGGCGGGTGAGTGGAATGCCGCCGCAGCGGCCAACAACCGGGTGGAAATTCGCTGGCAACCAGCCACGTGACGCCGTTCCGGCCGCGCTGGCCGTGGGGCAATCCCCACCTGCAATCCATCCTGCCCAGCATCCTGCCGCATGGGCGGCTGCGTCGCAGGGCAGCGGCCATGCTGGCGGCCAGCCGTGAGCTGATTCTTGAATGTGGCGATGGCGTGCGGCTGCAGGCATTTCACGCCGCGCCGGCAAAGCCCCGCGGTGCCGTTGCCATCCTGCTGCATGGCTGGGAAGGCAGCGCCGAGTCCTATTACATCATCGCGCTGGCCAACCGCCTGTTCGCCGCAGGCGTGGATGTGATCCGGCTGAACCTGCGCGACCACGGCGACACGCATCACCTGAACGAAGGCATCTTCCATTCCTGCCGGTTGAACGAGGTTTGCGGCGCAGTGGCCGGCGTGCAGGCGCTGTTTCCCGGCGTGCCGCCCTGGCTGGTCGGGTTCTCCCTGGGCGGCAACTTCGCGCTGCGCGTGGCGGCCAGCGAGGATGCGCGCGTGGGTGCGCTGGCCGGCGCAGTTGGTGTATCGCCGGTGCTGCATCCCGACAGCGCCATGCTGGCCATGGAACACGGGCTGCCGGTGTACCAGGGTTATTTCGTGCGCAAGTGGCGCCGTTCACTGCGCCGCAAGCAGCAGCTGTGGCGTCCGGCGCTGGTGCGCGAGGAGATATTCGGCTACGGCGACCTGCGCCGCATGACCGATGTGCTGGTGCGCGATCACACGGAATTTGCCGCGCTGGCTGATTACCTGGATGGCTACGCCATCACCGGTAGGCGGCTGGCTACGCTGAAGACACCGGCAGTGATCCTGACTGCGCTGGATGACCCCATCATTCCCGCTGCTGACCTGCAGCGGCTGGCGAAGTCGCCGCGGCTGCGGGTGGTCACCACCGAACACGGTGGACACATGGGGTTTCTGGTCAGCCCGTTTCAGCCCTCATGGGTGAACGGCTTCGTCCTCGACATCATGGGGATGCCAGGCGGCTAGGCTCCGACGGCTCGCTTCTCCACGAACTGCACGATGGGCTCGCCGCTGGTGACCCTGATGTCGCCTTCGATGACTGCACCGCGTGCAATGGCGAGGCTCTTGGCACTTACCTGGCCCTTGATCACTGCGGCCGCACCCACTTCCAGCCGGTCCTCGACCAGGATGCTGCCGGTGAGCTTGCCTGCTATGACTGCCGAGCGGGCACGCACCTGGCCTTCCCAGTGCGCATCGCGGGCGATGGACAACATGCCACCGACATCGCCGTCGCCGTGCACATTGCCGCTGAGCATCACCGCGCCGGGCGCAATGATGTCGCCGCGGAAAGTGACCCCGGCGCCGATCACGGTGGGAGGTGCGTTGCTCTTGTCCGTAATCCTGCGGTGGGGTTTATCGCTCATCGCATTGATGGTGGCGCGCCGCGGCGCGCGGCGCCGTGAAACACGCCCGGTTTTTTGCATTCTGTCACCTTGCCCTGGCAACCCGGTCGATGCCCGCTGGTGGAGCGCCATGCACTGCCGGAGGGCGAAACAGGGCATGAACGAGCGTGGGATCCGCCCCTGCGGCGCTTCCGGGCGCACTGCCGGGTTGGCATGGAGGTTGCTTTACAAGAGCTGGGGGCGAAGACAAGTCGCCCCCAAGCGAGGATCCATAACCCCCCGTTGGTCTTCGCCTACCTCAGCGCCGCAGCACGTTCAGTCTGCGGCGCTTTTTTTTGCGCGTCCTGCGCGCCCTGCAGGAATTCCAGTTCCTCGGGCGTGCTGCTGCGCGACAGCGCGGCATTGCGGTGCGGAAACCGCCCGAACCGCTGGATGACTTCCCGGTGCTGCTGGGCAAATTGCAGCACCGACTCGAAGAACTCGCGACGCTGAGGCGGCGCGTCATCGCGCAGCCGCCGGTATGCCGCAATCGACTCCTCCTGCATGGACGCCGATTCGGCGTGCTGCAGCGGCAGGTACAGGAACAGCCGCTGCGCCAGCGTCAGTGCACCATCCGCGCCGGTGGCGAGACCGTGCAGGGCGAAGGTCATGGCCCGGTGGTCCTGCCCGTAGGCGCGTGCGCGGCCGCGAAACACATGCCGCGGAAACTGGTCCAGCAGCAGCACCAGCGCCAGCAGCCGGTTCGGGGAACCAGCCCAGTGGTCCAGCGCGCCGGCAGCGGCCTCGTCGATGTGCGGACGGAAGCGGCGCGCGATGGTGGCATCGCGCTCGGCGACCACATCGGGCGGATCGTCACCGCCGAACCACAGGTGTAGCCGGCCGGGGAACTGCGAGGGGGAAAGGGGATCTTCGCGGCCGAACCAGAAGTCTAGGACTTCCTGGGCGCGGGGCGTTGAGGTTCCGGCAGGCGTGGGCTGATTCACGCCGGCCGGGAGCGCATTACTCGCAGAGGCTCTCGAGCATGCCCTGTGCCACCGGCGACAGGCGCTTGCGGGCCAGCTGGCGCGCCTTGGGGGCGTCCATGATGTGTTCGAGCGGACCGGACACCATCATTCCACGCACGGCAGGATGCTTGGCGGACAGCCGTGCCATCTTGTTCAGCACGGTGAAACCGCGGTTGATCTTGTGCCGGGGGGTGGTCCTGTGTTCGATGGAACGGGCCAGATACTGGCCGAACCGGCTGAACAGGAAGTAGTCGTCGTCGCCGACCTGGAATCGGGCTTCGGCGAAAAAATCGGGAAAATTCTTCTGAAGATACTGAGTAACACTCAGCAGGCGAGGACCGGAATCGGAATCAGCCGACGCTTTGCGTGTCTTCATTAAAGTCGCCACACCTCCACAGGGTCCTGACAACCATTTCTGGGCGTCACGGGCGGTACCACACCCCGCAACGCGCGCGGACAATAAAACCAATGGCCCTTCGATGCAATAGGTGAACGCCGTGTTTTTTCAAACTGGCAGCGGCGTCACTCCCGGCCAGCAGGAGCGCGGCGGCTGGCGATCCAGTAGTACACCAGGTTTCCCGCGCCGATCAGCAGCACGATCACGCCGGCGGGGCCGAGCAGGGCAGTGACATGCCTGGGGAAAACCGAGTCGGAGAACACACCATAACGCACCACCAGGAAGGCGCCGATCAGCCCGATTCCCACGAACACCTGCTTGATGCCGCCACGCAGGCTGCATTCGATGGAGCTGCGCCTGCCCGCAGGCCATTCGTCCGTGATCATGTGGCCGTCCAGCGGCGGCGGCGTCATGCCCTTCTCGATCATCAGCCGCCGCTCGTCCATCACTGCCTGCCTGCGGCGGTGTGCGGTGACAATGGCGGTGGCGGCGATGCTCATGCCGCCGACGATGGAAATGATGGGAATCAGGGCATACCAGGGGAAGGAACCGTGCATGGCGCGCACCTCGTTTGGAACATGCCCATGAGACGAATGGATTCCCCTGCTGCTGCGTGGAATGGGCATTGCTGCCTCCGTCAGTGTGGCTGCCTGGCTGGGTGCCGAGCTGATCTATGCAGGACTGCAGGCGGCCACTGCTGCCGACAGCCAGGCCGGCCTGGGCTGGATGCTGGGAATCGGGTCGCTGCTGCTGGCCTGGCGCCTGGTTCGCGAGCCGCGTGCCCCGCGCATAACCTCATAATTCAAAAGGGCCCGTTTCCCACTGGGTGGGGGCACGGATCGTCGCCCCCGAGAATTGATCTCTGCGCAGGCAGCGGTATGATTCATTGGCGACAGTCTCCTTTGGCCGCGTCCGGGCAGGCGAGGCTAAAAACGCATTCGTTTTGAACATCTAAGGTCGTTGTGGGCTTGCCTATGACGGAGGCCGCTTCGCCTCCGCGAAAGGGCGGAGCGCAGGACCAGGAGCCATAAGAAGATGAGCACTCCGGCAGAGCTGGGCCTGTACCGGTCGTCCTACGAGAAGGACAGCTGCGGGTTTGGTCTGATCGCGAATCTCGACGATCAGCCCAGCCACTGGCTGGTGAAGACCGCCATTGCATCGCTGAACCGGCTCTCGCATCGCGGCGCCATCGCTGCGGACGGCAAGACCGGCGACGGCTGCGGCGTACTGCTGAAGAAGCCGGACAAGTTCCTGCGTGCGGTGGCGAAGGATGCGGGCCTCAAGCTGGCGCGCCTGTATGGCGTGGGCCTGGTGTTCCTGAACCGCGATGAAGCCATTGCCGCTGCGGGCCGCGCCGAACTGGAAGCACAGATTGCCAACGAGGGTCTGCAGTTCGCCGGCTGGCGCAAGCTGCCCACCAATCCGGATGCCTGCGGCGCCGAAGCATTGAAGACGCTGCCGCAGATCGAGCAGATCTTCGTGAACGCGCCTGCCGACATGGACGAGGCCGCGTTCAACCGCGGGCTGTTCATGGCGCGCCGCCGCACGGAGAAGGCGCGCGAGAGCGCTGACGCCTCGTTCTACCTGCCCAGCCTGTCGGCCACCACCGTGGTCTACAAGGGCATGGTGATGCCCTCGCACCTGGTGGAGTTCTTCCCCGACCTGGGCGATGAGCGCGTGGAGGCCTCGGTGGTGGTGTTCCACCAGCGCTTCTCCACCAACACGCTGCCGCAGTGGCGGCTGGCGCATCCCTTCCGGTATCTCGCCCACAACGGCGAGATCAACACCATCGAGGCCAACCGCAGCTGGGCGCTGGCGCGTGGCCCGGTGATGAACTCGCCGCTGCTGCCGGAGCTGAAGGACATCCTGCCGCTGGTGTCCATGCACGGTTCGGACTCGCAGAGCCTGGACAACATGCTCGAGGTCTACCTGATGGGTGGCCTGGACCCCATGCAGGCCATGCGGCTGCTGATGCCGCCGGCCTGGCAGGGCATGGATGCCATGGATCCGGACCTGCGCGCCTTCTACGAGTTCTACGCGCCGCACCTGGAATCCTGGGATGGACCGGCGGGCGTGGTGCTCACCGATGGCCGCTATGCCTGCTGCGCGCTGGACCGCAATGGCCTGCGCCCGGCCCGCTATGTCATCACCAAGGACCGTCATCTGACGATCGCGTCGGAAATCGGCGTGTGGGATTACAAGCCCGAGGATGTGGTGCGCAAGGGTCGCATGGGCCCCGGCCAGATGATCGCGCTGGACCTGCAGACCGCAACGCTGCTGGAAACCTCGGATATCGACGAGCTGCTGAAGGCCCGCCACCCCTACAAGGTGTGGCTGAAGAAGGGCGTGAAGTACCTGGAGTCGGACCTGATCGATGCGTCGCTGGCCGCAGAGCCCATGGACAAGCGCACGCTGTCGGTCTACCGCAAGATGTTCAACATCACCGCCGAGGAGCGCGAGGAGATCATCCGCGTGCTGGCGCGTGATGAGAGCGAGGCGGTGGGCTCGATGGGCGATGACACGCCCATGCCGGTGCTGTCGCACCAGGTGCGCAACCTGTACGACTACTTCCGCCAGCAGTTCGCGCAGGTGACGAATCCGCCCATCGATCCGCTGCGTGAATCCATCGTGATGTCGCTGCAGACCGAGATCGGGCCGGAATGCAATGTATTCCAGCCGCAGGCCGCGCATGCGCAGCAGATCGTGCTGAACTCGCCGGTGCTGTCGCAGCGCAAGCTGCGGCAGGTCGTGGCGTTGTCAGAGGAAGGCCTGGCCAATGCTTTCATCGACCTGCAGTACGCGCCCTCGGAAGGGCTCGAGGCGGCGCTGCAGCGCATCTGCCGCGAGGCCGAGACCGCTGTGCGCGACGGCGTGGTCGTGCTGCTGCTTTCGGACCGCTATCTGGTCCGCGAAAAGGTTCCCATGCATGCGCTGCTGGCCACCGGCGCCATCCATCATCACCTGGTGGAGAAGGGGCTGCGCTGCAAGTGCAACATCCTGGTGGAGACCGGCACTGCGCGCGATCCGCATCACTTCGCCTGCCTCATTGGCTATGGCGCTACCGCCGTCTATCCGTACATGGCCTACCAGACCCTGTACGAGATGATGAAGAAGGGCGGCGTCACCGGCGACAAGGCGGAACAGGATCACCGCATCGAGATCGGCCGCCGCTATCGCAAGGCCATCCGCAAGGGCCTGCTGAAGATCATCTCCAAGATGGGCATCTCCACCATTGCCAGCTATCGCAGCGGGCAGCTGTTCGAGATCGTGGGCCTGGGGCCGGAGGTGGTGGGCACTGCCTTCCGCGGCACGCAGAGCCGCATCAAGGGAGCCAACTTCGCCGACCTGCAGGAAGACCAGGAGAAGCTGGCGAAGCGGGCATGGAACGACATGCTGACGGTCGAGCACGGCGGCCTGCTGAAGTTCGTGCACGGCGGCGAATACCACATGTACAACCCGGACGTGATCGCGACGCTGCAGGCGGCGGTGATGACGGGCGAGTACTCGATCTACCAGGACTTCGCCAGGCTGGTGAACGAGCGGCCGGCCTCCGCGCTGCGCGACCTGTTGGCGCTGGCGCCGAAGTCGGCGGCGATTCCGGTGGAAGAGGTGGAATCGGAAGAAGCCATCCTTTCGCGCTTCGATTCCGCCGGCATGTCGCTGGGTGCTCTTTCACCCGAGGCGCATGAGGCGCTGGCCATCGCGATGAACCGGCTGGGCGCGCGCTCGAACTCGGGCGAGGGCGGCGAGGATCCGGTGCGCTATGGCACCGAGAAGAATTCCAAGATCAAGCAGGTGGCCTCGGGCCGCTTTGGCGTGACGCCGCACTACCTGGTGAATGCCGAGGTACTGCAGATCAAGGTGGCGCAGGGCGCCAAGCCCGGCGAGGGCGGTCAGCTGCCCGGCGACAAGGTCAATGAGATGATCGCGCAGCTGCGCTTCGCGCGGCCGGGCGTGGGGCTGATCTCGCCGCCGCCGCACCATGACATCTATTCCATCGAGGACCTGGCGCAGCTGATCTTCGACCTGAAGCAGGTGAATCCGCAGGCACTGGTGTCCGTGAAGCTGGTGGCCGAGCCCGGCGTGGGCACCATCGCCGCGGGCGTGGCCAAGGCCTATGCGGATCTCATCACCATCTCCGGCTTCGACGGTGGCACGGGCGCGAGCCCGATCACTTCCATCAAGTACGCCGGCTCGCCATTCGAGCTGGGTCTGGCCGAGACGCACCAGACGCTGCGCCGCAATGACATGCGCCACAAGGTGCGCGTGCAGGCCGACGGTGGCCTGAAGACCGGCCTCGACGTGATCAAGGCGGCGATTCTCGGCGCCGAGAGTTTCGGCTTCGGCACCGCGCCCATGGTGGCGCTGGGCTGCAAGTACCTGCGCATCTGCCATCTGAACAACTGCGCCACGGGCGTGGCCACGCAGCATGACGTGCTGCGCGAGAAGTACTTCCTGGGCAAGCCGGAAATGGTGATCAACTATTTCCGCTTCGTGGCGCGCGAGGTGCGCGAGATCCTGGCTTCGCTGGGCATCCGCAGCGTGGCCGACCTGATCGGGCAGACCCAGTACCTGCAGCCGGCGCCGGGCCAGACCGAGCGGCAGCGCCGGCTCGATCTCACGCCGCTGTTGTCCACTGAAGGGCTGGTGGCTCCCGCGCAGTTCTGCACCGAGCCGAAGAATCCGCCCTTCGACAAGGGCCTGCTGGCCGAGCAGATGGTGCGCGATGTCGGCGCGGCCATCGCCAACGCCAGCGGTGGCGAGTGGTCGTATGCGGTGAAGAACTTCAACCGCTCCATCGGCGCGCGCGTGTCGGGCGAGATTGCGCGCCATTGGGGTAACTACGGCATGAGCAAGACGCCGGTGACATTGAATCTCACCGGTTCCGCGGGCCAGAGCTTCGGCGTGTGGAATGCCGGTGGCCTGCACATGATCCTCGAGGGCGATGCCAACGACTACGTGGGCAAGGGCATGGCCGGGGGCAAGCTGGTGCTGAAGCCGCCGCGCGGCTCGGACTTCGTGGCCAGGGACACCGTCATCATGGGCAATACCTGCCTGTATGGCGCCACCGGCGGGGAGATCTATGCGGCCGGCCAGGTGGGCGAGCGCTTTGCCGTGCGCAACTCCGGCGCGATTGCCGTGGTGGAAGGCGCGGGCGATCACTGCTGCGAATACATGACCGGCGGCGTGGTCTGCGTGCTGGGTCCCACCGGCGTGAACTTCGGCGCCGGTTTCACCGGCGGCTTCGCCTATGTGCTGGACATGGATCGCAGCTTCGTCGACCGCTACAACCACGAGCTGATCGACATCCACCGCATCTCGCCCGAGGCCATGCAGACGCAGCTGCTGCACCTGCAGCACCTGATCGAGCGGCATGTGGCGGAGACAGGAAGCGAGTGGGGCGCAGAGATCCTGCGCGACTTCCGCTCCTACATCGGCCACTTCTGGGTGGTGAAGCCCAAGGCTGCGTCCATTGATTCACTGATTGACAACTTGAGCCGAGCCGCCTGATGACGACCGCTGTCGACAAGAACCTGCAATTCCTCGAAGTAGCCCGGCACGATCCGGAGAAGCTGCCCATCGAGGTGCGCAAGACCGAGTTCCGCGAGATCTACACGCAGTTCGAGCAGGTCGGCGCCAAACAGCAGGCCGGGCGTTGCCTGGCCTGCGGCAATCCGTTCTGCGAGTGGAAGTGCCCGGTGCACAACTACATCCCGAACTGGCTGAAGCTGATCAACGAGGGCAACCTGTTCGAGGCGGCGGAGCTTTCGCACCAGACCAACTCGCTGCCGGAGATGTGCGGCCGCATCTGCCCGCAGGACCGCCTCTGCGAGGGCGCCTGTACGCTGAACGACGGCCTGGGCGCGGTGACCATCGGCGCCATCGAGAAGTACATCACCGATGAGGCGCTGAAGCAGGGCTGGCGCCCCGACATGTCGAATGTGGTGAAGACCGGCAAGCGTGTTGCCGTCATCGGCGCCGGGCCCGCGGGCCTGGGCTGCGCGGACATCCTGGTGCGCAATGGCGTGCACCCGGTGGTGTTCGACAAGTACGCGCGCATTGGTGGCCTGCTCACCTTCGGCATCCCGCCCTTCAAGCTCGAGAAGGAAGTGGTGGAGACGCGCCGCGAGCTGATGGAAGGCATGGGCGTGGAATTCCGGCTGGGCGTGGAGATCGGCAAGGATCTATCGTTCGAGCAACTGCTGTCCGAGTTCGATGCCGTGTTCCTGGGCATGGGCACCTACCGCTACGTGAAGGGCGAATTCCCTGGCGAGGATCTGCCTGGTGTCTACGAGGCGTTGCCCTACCTGGTTTCGAACATCAACCATGAACTCGGTCTGCCGGGCGGCGATGCGTTCGTCGACCTGAAGGGCAAGCGTGTAGTGGTGCTGGGCGGCGGCGACACGGGCATGGACTGCAATCGCACCGCGATCCGCCAGGGTGCGGCTTCGGTGACCTGCACCTATCGTCGCGACGCCGACAACATGCCGGGCTCGCGCCGCGATTACAAGAACAGTGTCGAGGAAGGCGTGATCTTCCAGTTCAACCGCCAGCCGGTGGAGATCATCGGCAATGGCAAGGTGGAAGGCGTGAAAGTCGTGGAGACGCGGCTGGGTGCGCCCGGTCCGCGCGGCCGTCGTGTTACGGAGAACGTCCCGGGCACCGAGCAGATCATTCCCGCCGATGCCGTGCTGGTGGCCTTCGGCTTCCAGCCCAGCCCGGCGCAGTGGTTCGGCCAGCACAACATCGGCCTGCATGCCAATGGGCGCGTGCGCGTGACCGCAGACCGCACCACACCCTTCCAGACCACCAACCCGAAGGTGTTCGCCGGTGGTGACATGGTGCGCGGCTCGGATCTGGTGGTTACTGCTGTGTTCGAGGGCCGCGAAGCAGCCAAGGGCATTCTGGGATATCTCGGCGTCGCCGCCTGAGCGACGCCCGATCGTTCGCAAATCGAGGGGGATCTCGTGGCCGAAGTCTTCACCAAGACGCCGGGCTGGCTGGACTGGTACGCCAATCCTTCGAAGCCCCGCTTCGTATTGCCGCCGGGCGCCGTGGATGCGCACTGCCATGTGTTTGGCCCCGGCGCGCAGTTTCCATTCGCGCCCGAGCGCAAGTACACGCCCTGCGATGCCTCCAAGGCGCAGCTGTTCGCGCTGCGTGATCACCTGGGCTTCGCCCGCAATGTGATCGTGCAGGCCACCTGCCATGGCGCCGACAACCGCGCCATGACCGACGCCTGCCTGGCCTCGCGTGGCAGGGCGCGAGGTATCGCGACGGTGCGCCGCTCGGTGACCGATGCCGAACTGGCCGAGCTGCATGCTGCCGGTGTGCGCGGCGTGCGCTTCAACTTCGTCAAGCGCCTGGTGGACTTCACGCCCCGGGACGAGCTGCTGGAAATCGCCGGCCGCATCGCGAAGCTGGGCTGGCATGTGGTGATCTACTTCGAGGCCGTGGACCTGCCCGAGCTGTGGGATTTCTTCACCACGCTGCCGACCACCGTGGTGGTGGACCACATGGGCCGGCCGAACGTGGACCAGCCCGTCGATGGTCCGGAATTCTCGCTGTTCCTGAAGTTCATGCGCGAGCACCAGAATGTGTGGAGCAAGGTGAGCTGCCCGGAGCGGCTGTCGAAAAGAGGCCCGCCGGCGCTGGACGGCGAGCGCAATGCGTATCGCGACGTGGTGCCCCTTGCGCGGCGCATCGTGGAGGAATTCCCCGATCGCGTGCTGTGGGGCACGGACTGGCCGCATCCGAACCTGAAAGACCACATGCCCGATGACGGGCTGCTGGTGGATTTCATCCCGCATATCGCAGTGACTGCGGAGCTGCAGCGCAAGCTGCTGGTGGACAATCCCATGCGGCTGTACTGGCCGGAAGAACTGCGGCGTTGAAGCTGCCCGCCCGTGCGCAGCAGATCAGCAACTGACTGCTTCACGAACGTAGGCCTGGTGCAGCGAGATGGGATCCTCGGGTGAGGGCGTCTTCGCTAGCTGTGCCGCGCTGTAGCCGGAGCGGATGCGCAGTACGCTGACCTCCCGCCCGGTGACTTCAAAGTTGATGCGCCAGTCCTGTACCGCCAGCGTCATCGCGCCATCCTTGCCGCGCCGTATGCGCCTGTAGGGATGTGGCTGCGGTCCCAGTTTCAATGTGTTGACGATGCGCTCGCGCAGCGGCAGTGCAGAGCGCGCAGCGATCCAGCCGAGCTGCGCCTCGGCGGCAGCGCTGAAGCGGATGTTGAACCCGGCCGCCGGATCATTCGCGCCGGGAGCCAGCCAGCCGCTGCCGGAATCCGGAAATGCGTCGGTGTAGGGCACATAGGGTTTGATGTCGAGGATGGGCGTGCCGTCCAGCAGGTCGACATCGCGAACGTGCAGCTGCAATCCTGCCACGCGTTCGAGCCGCAATACCGAGAGGCCCAGCGGATTGGGCCGGTGGGGCGAACGTGTCGCCAGCACGCCCTTGCGCCCGTCGGTGCTGCGCGGTGGCAGCACCTTGGGGCGCCAGCCTGCATTGCGGTCGAACCAGAAGATCACCCAGATGCGCTCCCAGCCGGCGAGATCCTCGATGGCATGTTCCAGGTTCTGGCCTGCAAACAGCTCGATGATGCCGGGCGCGTCGGTGGCGGCCGCAGGCTGGCGCGGGGCATCGACCTTGTTCGTGAACGCCGTGCGGATCCTGCCGATGGGATGCAGCGTCAGCGTTGGTTCAGTCATTTCTTGGCGCGGGGCATGGGAAGCTGCTGCCTCACGTTCAGGTCTCCGGACAATCCGTATCGCTGGCTCCCGTTGTCATCTGCTTGCGCGCCGAAGAAGCCAGCACCAGGTAGCGCTTGCGGAACTCGTCCAGTTCCTCCTCCTCCAGCTCTTCCAGATCCAGCAGCGCGTTGTGCGCGCCCTGTGTTGCGCGGATCAGCTCATCGAGCTTCAGCTGGATGGCCTCCGTGTCACGGTTCTGCGTGTTCTGGATCAGAAACACCATGAGGAAGGTCACGATGGTTGTGCCGGTGTTGATCACCAGCTGCCAGGTGTCGCTGTAGTGGAATATCGGACCGGTGACGAGCCAGACCACGATGATCAGGGCTGCCAGCGCGAATGTCCGCGGCCTGCCGGAGAAACGCGCGATGCGCCGGGCAAAAGTGGAAAACCAGGAAGAGTTATTCATTGCGCGCCTCGCGGCTATGGTTTGCCGGCGCCGCCCGGCTGGACGCCGGGACCATCGGGTGGGTACTTCAGGAAGGCTGCGCTGCGCTCGAGCCGCTCCGAAAGGGAGCGCAGCAGCGGATGGGTGGCGACGGGCACCACACCAGCCAGCAGCGATTGCGTGAACTGCCAGGCCACGGCAGAAATGACGACGGCATGCGAGCGCTCGCGGGCGAACAGCTTTGGATGGGTGGCAAGCTCCTGCTCCAGTGCGCCGCAGGCTGCCTGCAGCTGGCCGGTGAGGCGGTCGATCCAGGGCTGGAACTGGAATTCACCCGGGCGCAGGTTCTGTTCGTAGACGCGTTGTGCGGTTTTCTCGCAGGCCACCAGGGCGAGGCCCACGGCGCGATATTCCACCCGACGCAGTTCTTCCTCGCCGGACCAGAGCCACCTGGAAGTTGGCAGGGTGGATTCAACGTAAGCGATGATCAGCGAGGAATCCATCAGCACCGTGCCATCGTCCAGCACCAGGGATGGCGCCTTGACCACGGGGTTGATGGCCTGGAAACGTGGAAAGGTGCTGAACACGGATACCGCTTCATGCGTGAACGCCACGCCGAGATGTTCCAGCGTGATGGCCACGCGGCGAACGAACGGCGAATCGAGCATGCCGATCAGGCGCATGAAAGCTCCTAGCGTGTGGCCAGCGTGCGTGTTGCCTGCCGGAACAGGTCCACTGCCGGCTGCGCTGCCGGACGCTGTGCGCGGGGGCCGATGAGCAGGACTCGCGAAGTGCTGGGCAGCTGCGGCCCGATCTTCACGATGCGCCCGTCGGCCAGGCCGCTGGCGGCAAAGTGATCGAACAGCACGGCCACACCGCGACCCTCGAGCGTCATGTTGGCGATGACATCCGGAAACTGCGAACGCGCGATGATGTTGGCAGGCTCTATGCCGACTTCCTTCAGGGTGCGCCACATGAACCGCGTGGGCTTGAACTCATCGGGGGGCATGATCCACGGCAGGTCGGCCATCCTGGCGCCGGGCCGGCTGGCGCGCTTTGCCAGCGCGGGCGAGGCGTAGATCGAGCAGCCTACGGTGTTGATGACCTCGGACTGCAGCCGCTCGTCGTTGACGAAGTCGCCGGTGAACACGGCCAGGTCCACTTCACCGCTGAGCACCATCGGCACCGCGCCGCGCGTGGGATGCAGCGGCACGAAGTCCAGCACGATGTTGGGGTAGGCCTCGCAGAAAGCCGGCAGCCTGGGTCGGATATAGGCATCCAGCAGCAATGGCGTCGAGGTGACCGCCAGGCGGATGGCGCGCGGCCCGCGTGTATAGCCACTCTGCTGCTGCATTTCCTGGCGGCCCAGTACCAGTTCCTTGGCCTTCTCCAGGAACACCAGCCCTTCCTCCGAAAGGGTGGGCGGTGAGCCGCGCCGCCGCTCGAACAGGTTGTGCCCCAGATGCCCCTCCAGGGCGCGGATCTGGTTGCTGATCGACGGCTGGCTGACACCGAGCCGGTCAGCGGTGCGGCGGAAATTGCAGTCCGAGGCCGCGGCCACGAATATTTCCAGCTGGCGGAAGGTTATCGACATGGATGACTTCGGCTCACGCGGATTGCTGCAATCGCCCTATCTTGGAATGGGAAAGTGGCCGAGCTGGTTGCCGCGGAACTGGCCCACCCAGATGTCATTGCCCACTTCGACACCCACGGTGATGCCCTGCATGACTTCCTTCGGTCCTGCATCGCGCACCATTTTGACGGCCAACGTGTCCGGATCCACGCGCACCACCGACCAGCCGTCCAGCGAGGCCGGGCCGCCCGGACGTGGCTCGAATTTCTGTCCGCCGACCAGGATGCTCTTGCCATCCTGCGACCAGCGCAGGTTGTCGCCGGCGAATCCCAGCGCGATGGTTCGCTTCGAGAGCTTTCCATCCTTCCATTCGAAGCGCACCAGTTCGCGCGTGCCCCATGCCGCCATGTGGATCACGCGGCCCTGCTGCGAAACCAGCACGCCATTGGCGCCCGAAACCTCGGTGCCCGGGATGGCCGTGACCTTGCCGCCCGGTGTCCAGCGCAACAGTCCACCGGTGATCTCGCGGTTGAACACGGCATTGATGCCGCCCTTGCTGGGCACGTTGAACAGCGTGGTGACGAAGCCCCCATCCGGCATGGGCGCGACGGAATTGACGCTGGTGTCCGGCGGCATGAGCACGCAACCCAGCCACTGCACTGCTGGTTTGCCATTGGGCATCGTGACGGCAAAGAACTCGATGGCCTCGCGGCCGCCATGGTTGATGACCATCAGTTCCTGGCGGCCGGCGCCGGCCTCGCGCAGCGAGATGCCATGCGCGGAAAATTTCTTCGGATCCGGCTCATCGCGGCATTCCGGAAAACGCTGCGCATCGTGTGCGGGCCTGGTCTGCCCCACGGGATAAATGTTTTCCAGGCGTCCGGCGCTGGTATCGACGAGCAGCAAGTGCCCGCCGCCTTCGGCAAGGCCGCTGCCGATCAGCCAGCGTGTCGTGCCGACGCGCTCCAGGTCTTCCACGGCATCCGCGCCGCAGATGACCTTCAGTGAATCCGTTGAAGGGCAACTATCTGCCGCGGTAGCCCAGCTTCCAGCTGTAATGCCCGCAAGCAACATCAAACCGGCTGCGAATCTCCGCATGGTCATTGCCCCCCGTACAGATTTCTTGAGTTTTCCGAACCGCGGCCGATTATAGCTTATTAGTGATATGTACAACCAAGCGCCAGGGCGTGCTTTGCCTGCCGGAAAATGGGGTTCAGGTCACTTCGATTTCGCTTGGCCTGCCCTCGGAAATCGGGAATAGTCTCCGCAGCGGTTCAACGAGACCGCCGTCATGCGAGACGTGCACATGGAGTGGGTGGCAGAACGTCTGAAGGCAGAGGCCCGTGCAATGGGCGGCTTCGGCGCTCTCGTGCTCGCGCGCTTTGGAGGCCGGATGGGGATGGTGGCTGCATTCGCCATCGCCCACACCATCCTTGTGCTGCTGGGTTATGCGCTGAAGGAGTCCATCAGCGACCCCGCCGTGATGTGGCCCTCGGCCGGCCTTGCCTTCGTGGCATTGTGGCTGGCGCCACTGCGGCTGTGGCCGGCCATCCTTGTGGTGCAGTTCATCGTGGAATTCTCCATCGGTGCGGTGTTGCTGGATCCATTCCGGCCTGCGCTGGCTGCGCTGTACCCGGTAGCCAATGCCATCGAAGCGGCGGTCGGCGCTGCGATCACCCGCCAGCTCGTGGGCGACACGTTCTACCTGCGCACGCGGCAGATCCTGCAGATCGTCTTTGCCAGTGCGGTGGGGGCGCTGACCGGCGCAATGCTCGGAGGATGGGCCAATGCCACCACATTCAGCACCGGCCTGCAGCCGCTGGAATACCTGCACCAGCTGCAGCTCTGGTGGGCCGGGGACTGGCTGGGAGTGCTGGTGCTTGCGCCGATGCTGATCTGCTGGCTGAGTCCATTGCGCACCCGGTTCGGCGAGCTTGCGCTGCATTCCCGCATCGAAGTTCTCGTGCTGCTGGCGCTGGTCGTGGCCGGCAGCTACTTCGTCTTCGCGCTGCCATTAGGCCGTCCCACCTCGCTGCTGCAGATGCCGGTGGTGATCATCGGCGTGCTGTTCTACGCCGCGGTGCGGCTGCCGCCGCGCTGGATGGCAACGCTGCTCGTCACTGCGGCGACGATCTGCGCCGGGCTGGCCGCCATGCAGCGTGGTCCCTTCCATGAGCATAATCTTTTCTTGCGCACCGCCGAAGTGCAGACCTTCCTCGGCACGATGGCGGTGTTCACCTTCCTGATGTCCATCTCGATGGCCGAGAAGAATGTGGCGCTCGGCCAGCTCGGGGATAGTGAATACCGCTACCGCAGCTTCGTCGAGTTGAGCATGGAGGTGGTGTGGCGCGTGGAGCTGTCCGAGCCGATGCCGGTTTCGCTGCCGCTGGAACAGCAGGTGTCCTGGCTGCGGCAGCACGCGCGCATCGTTGAATCCAGCCGCAGTTACCAGGTCCTTGATCCGGATGCGCGCCCCGGCGGCGCGAGCCCATGGCGAAGTGATCTGCCATGGTGTGCAGCGTACGAGACTTACCTTGCCGCCGCGGACAAGATGGATTACTCGGTGGACAGGCTGCGCTTCCGCATGGAAGGCGAGGGACGCAGTCAGTCCTTCCTCAGTTCCTTCACCGGCGTGGTGGAGGGGAACTGCCTGCGGCGCATCTGGGGCGTGGCCCGCGACATCACCGAACTTGCGGATCTGAACACCAGGCTGCTGCGCGAACAGGATCGCCTGAAAGGCTACGCGCGGCAGATCGCCACTGCGGAGGAGAAGGCGCGGCGCGCCACGGCCGTGGACCTGCACGATGGCATTGGCCAGTCCCTGGTCGGCATGGCGATGACGCTGGAAGTTGCCAGCCGCGGCGCGCCTCCGGACGTGAAGATGATGATCGACGAGGTACGCGCGAGGCTGCGCGAGGTGCAGGAGCGTACCCGCCACATGATTTCAGACCTGAGCCCGCCGGGGCTGTACGAGCTGGGGCTGGTGCCGGCATTGCAGTGGCTGGTGGTGTACGCGCGCGGCCATGACCGGCTGCACGTGGAGCTCGATGCGCGCGTGCGCGAGGATGCCATCCGCATCGAAACCCGCGTGCTGGTATTCAAGCTGGTGCGCGAGCTGCTGCGCAACGTGGTCAAGCATGCCGGGGTCAATGCGGCGCGCGTGCTGGTGCAGGGTGACCGGGAACACCTGCGTGTCGAGGTAAGCGACCAGGGCCGCGGGTTCGAATGGCAGATGGACATGTTTGGCGGGGCAAGCGGCGGCTTCGGCCTGTGGAGCATTGCCGACCGTGTGCACGAGGTGGGCGGCGCTTTCCGCGTGAACACCCTGCCCGGCAAAGGCTCGAGTTTCGAGCTGGATTTTCCGCTGCGGTCAGCCGCGAGCAGCGCCGATACCGACCGCGTCTGGGCACGGCCGGCCGGACGTTCCGCGTAGACTGCCGGGCATGAATGAATGCACCGGGGATGGACAGCTGCGGCTGTCCCGCTGTGACCTGTCTCAATGCGAAGGCCGCTGCTGCTACGACGGCGTCTACCTGTTGCCGACGGAAGAGGACTTCCTGCGCCAGCTGGTGGAGCGGTTGCCGGGCCTGCGCGCGAAACTTCCTGAAGAATTCATCGTCGATGGCTACTGGAATGGTGAGCCCATGGGGCGCAAGACGGCGACGCGTGCGCATGCGTACCGCAGCGCCGACTTCCCCGCGCACTTCACGCGCACCCGCTGTGTGTTCGCCGATGCGCAGGGCCTTTGCGAGCTGGAGAAGCTGGGGCGCCGCAACGGCATGCATCCCTGGAGCTTCAAGCCCACCACCTGCTGGATGTTTCCGCTGCAGGATGATGCCGGTGAGCCTGCAGAGCCGGTGCGTGGTGCGGCGGACGATCCGTATTCCACGCCGGAGTATCCCGGCTATGCCAGCTGCGTGCCCTGTGGAAGGCATGATCAGCAGGGAAGGCCGTGGGGCGAAACGCTGCAGGAGGAGATCGACTACCTGCAGCAGGCGCAGACCTTGCCGCTGCTGGGCAGTGCCGGCCACACCGTCGATGAGCTGCTGGCGCGGATCCCGCAGGAAACCGGATCGTAGCGGCGAAAAAAAACCCGCCAGAGGCGGGTTTGCAGTTTTCGAGTTTCTGTCCCTAGATCAATCAACAAAGGACATCAAAAGCTTCGCCGGCTGATGTGATGGCCCTTCAAGAGCCGACCGATCCTGCGGTCCGGGCGGTGTTTCGCCCGTCTTTCACATCGCGACCGCCTCAAAAAAGGGAGGTTGTCGCATACCGTGCCCACTTTGATCGCCTGGGTTTCTTTTGTACCTTCGATCCAACAAAAGATCGAAACCTCAACGATTCCAGCTGGTTGCTAGCGGCGAATAACGCCACGAACCACCATTGAAAGTGAGTGTAGCGCAACTTTGTTGCAAAGGTGCACTGTCTGTGCAATGCGACATAACAGGGCAAGGCTGCCGGCGAATGCCGTAATCGAAACCCAGGCGGGGCACGAGACCCTGCCTGGTTGTTCAGGCGGCGAGGTCGCCGCGAATGCGCTTCAGGGCGGCGGCCTCGATCTGCCGGATGCGCTCGGCGGACACGCCGTACTCGGCGGCCAGTTCGTGCAGGGTGGCCTTCTCCTCGGCCATCCAGCGGCGCCGCAGGATGTCACGACTGCGGGTATCCAGCTGCGTGACAGCGTGGCCCAGCCGCTCGCTCATGTCGGCATCCCACTCGGACTCCTCGACCAGCGCGGCCGGATCCGCGTCGGGGGCGGGGAGGTACAGCGAAGGCCCGTAACTCTCCTCTTCGTCGGCGTCGGGAGCCGGGTCGAAGGACATGTCGCGCGCGGACAGGCGCTGCTCCATCTCGGTGACTTCTGCGGCGCTGACACCCAGGTCCGCAGCAACGGCCGCGGTTTCTTCCTGTGTGAGCCAGGCAAGGTTCTTCTTCATGCGGCGCAGGTTGAAGAACAGCTTGCGCTGCGCCTTGGTGGTGGCGATCTTCACCAGCCGCCAGTTGCGCAGCACGTAGTCGTGGATCTCGGCACGGATCCAGTGCACGGCAAAAGAGACCAGGCGCACGCCAACCTCGGGGTTGAAGCGCTTCACGGCCTTCATCAGGCCGACATTGCCTTCCTGCACCAGGTCGCCCATGGGCAGCCCATAGCCGGTGTAGCCGCGCGCGATGTGCAGCACGAAACGCAGGTGCGACATCACCAGCGTGCGGGCGGCTTCCAGATCGTTTTCACCATGGAAGCGGGCAGCCAGTTCCAGCTCCTGCTCACGGCTCAATACCGGGACCTGGCTGATGCGGTTGGCATAAGCCTCGAAACTGCCCAAGGGGCCGGCCAGCAGATGGTCGGGACGCGCAACCAGCGATGAGGATGCAGTCATTCGGGGACCTCCACAGAATCTGGAATGATGTTAGCACTCCCATAGTTGGAGTGCTAACAGCCTTCGGGGTTCCCCTGAATGTCGCGCTATTTATTGATGATTATCAATAACTTATATCAGGCGCGAGGTTCTATCCTGGCCAGGTGCCTGGCAGCTGCCATCCAGGCGCCGGCTATGCCCAGAACCGCGCCGGCGCCCGTCAGGATGCCCAGTTCCCGCCAGCCCGGCGACATCAGCTGGAAGCTGCTGCCGTAGCTGGCGGACAACCTGCCCACGGGCCCGTCCAGCAGGTAAAGCCCCAGCCACACCATGAATGCGGCCAGCAGCGAGCCGAGCACTCCGTACAGCAGGCCGGTGTACAGGAAGGGCCGCCGCACGAAGGCATTGCTGCCACCCACGAGTTTGGTCACTTCGATCTCGGCCCGGCGGGCGTAGATCTCCAGCCGGATGGTGTTGCCGACTACGGCGAGCACGCCCACACCCAGCAGCACAGCAGCGCCCTTCACCAGCCGGCGCAGCAGGTCGAGGATGGCGTTGAGCCGCTGCACCCATTCGCTGTCCACCTGCACCAGTTCCACCTCTGGCCATGCGGCCAGGTAACGCCGCAGGGACTCCATGCGCGCCGGATCCGTGGCGTCGGCCTTCGGCCGTACATCCAGCGCATGGGGCAGCGGGTTGCCCTGCAATACGTCGAGGGCCGCGCCGAATCCGCTCTGTTCGCGGAACTGCTTCAGCGCTTCATCGGCGGGAATCAGCTCCACGCGGGCAATGCCGCTGCGCTGTCGCAGGCTGCTGGCAAGCTGCCGCGCCTTTTCCAGGGCTACGTCCTGCTTGAAGTACACGGTCACATCGATGGCATTGGCGAATTCGCCGGTGGCGCTGCGCACGCTCTGGATGGCGAGGCTCAGCGCTGCCGGCAGCGTCAGTGCGATGGCGACCACCAGCACGGTGAAAACGGTGGCAATCGGTGTGCGTGCCAGCCGGCCCGCGGCAAACAAAGCCGACTGCACATGACGCAGCACCCAGCCAGTCATCGCGGCGGCTCCCCGGTCTGGATCACGGGCAACTCCAGCTTTTCGGCTGCCGGGTCCTGCACTTTGCCGCCGTCGATGATGATTTCGCGCAGCCTGGAGGATCGCACCAGGTCCAGATCGTGCGTGGCCACCACCACGGTGACACCTACATCGTTGAAGCGGCGGAACAGGCCCATGACTTCCATCGACAGGCCCGGGTCGAGGTTGCCGGTGGGTTCATCGGCGATCAACAGCTTGGGTTTGCCCACCACGGCGCGTGCGATGCCCACGCGCTGCTGTTCGCCTACGGACAGCTCCAGCGGCAGCGACTGTGCGCGATCCAGCAGACCCACCTGGTCCAGCGCCGCGCGCACGCGCTTGTCGATCTCCTTCAGCGGCGTGTGCGAGGCATACAGCGGCAGCGCCACATTGTCGAAGATGCTGCGTTCGGTGAGCAGCCGGTGATCCTGGAACACCACGCCCAGTTCCCGGCGGAACGCGGGAATGCGGCGCGAGGCCAGGGCCGCCGTGTTGCAGCCATTGACCATCACCAGGCCGCGAGTGGGGCGTTCCAGCAGCGCAATCAGCTTGAGCACGGTGCTCTTGCCCGCGCCCGAGCGGCCGGTCAGGAACACCATTTCGCCGGCGCGGATTTCGAAGCTGGCGCCGCTCAGGGCCTCGCGGCCGTTGGCGTATCGTTTGCTGGCGCGGTCGAAGCGGATCATGGAGCGCTACTTTAACCCGGAGCTGGTGCCGAGCAGGGCATCGACAAAGGCCGCGGCGTCGAATTCGTCGAAATCCTCCGCCTGTTCGCCGATGCCGATGTAGCGGATCGGCAGCTGCATGTCGCGGGCGATGGCCACCACCACGCCGCCGCGCGCCGTGCCATCGAGCTTGGTGAGCACCAGCCCGGTCACGCCCACTGCGGCGTGAAATTCCCTGGCCTGCGCCAGGGCGTTCTGTCCCTGGTTGGCATCGAGCACCAGCAGCACTTCGTCGGGCGCGGACGGATCGACGCGCGCGATGACGCGGCGGATCTTCTTCAGTTCTTCCATCAGGTGGGTCTGGCCATGCAGGCGGCCGGCGGTATCGGCGATCACCACGTCGAAGCCGCGTGACTGCGCCGATCGGACGGCGTCGAACACCACTGCGCCGGGATCACTGCCGGAAGACTGCTGCACGATTTCCGCGCCGCTGCGTTCGGCCCAGATGTCCAGCTGTTCGGCCGCCGCTGCACGGAAGGTATCGCCGGCCGCCAGCAGCACCTTGCGTCCGGAACCGGTCAGCCGCTGTGCCAGCTTGCCGATGCTGGTGGTCTTTCCCGAGCCATTGACGCCCACCACCATGATGACGAAGGGGCGCCGCGCCGGATCGATCCGCAATGGCTTTGCGCAGGGTTGCAGCATGACCAGCAGCTGCTGGCGCAGCGCGTTCATCAGCGCCTCGGCATCATCCAGTTCGTGGCGGGTCACGCCGGCCCGGAGTTTCTCGAGTATTTCCGTGGTGGCAGTGATGCCGACATCGGCGCCGATGAGGCGAGTCTCCAGTTCATCCAGCAGGTCTGCATCGATCTTGCGGCCACGGAACAGGCTGGCGAGGTCGCCGGTGAGCCTCGCGGCGCTGCGGGACAGGCGCTCGCGCAGTCGGCCGAAGAACGAGGCGGGACCGGAGTCGGCGGGCATGAATGCAACCATCACGTAGCAGGGTCGCGCATTGTAATAGGCTTGCGCGATGAAACGTGGAACCGGGGTGCGCATCATCGGCGGCCGCATGCGCGGAAGGCGGCTGGCGGTGCCCGATGTGCCGGGACTGCGGCCGACGCCGGACCGCGTGCGCGAGACGCTGTTCAACTGGCTGGCGCCGCACATTGCCGGCATGCGTGTGCTGGACCTGTTTGCCGGCAGCGGCGCGCTGGGACTGGAAGCGGCCTCGCGCGGTGCCGGCCCGGTGACGCTGGTGGAGCAGGATCGCGTGGCACAGGCCACCTTGCGCGAAAGCCTGCAGCGCCTGGAGCTGGCCGATGTGCGGCTGATGACTTCCGAGGCGCTGTCCTTCCTGGCTGCGGACACCGCCAGTTATGAGCTGATCCTGCTCGATCCTCCGTTTGCCTCGCCGCTGCTGGCCCCAGCGCTGGCCGCCATTGCGCGCCACGGGCGGCTGTCGGAGGGCGGGTTCTGCTATGTCGAGATGCCGCGCGAGGCCGCATTGCCTGCATTGCCGGAGGGCTGGGTGGTGCATCGTTCCGGGCAGGCCGGCGAGGTCGGGTATCATCTGCTGCATGTACCGAAGCGCAATCTACCCCGGAACATTTGACCCCATCACCAATGGCCACAAGGACCTGGTATGCCGCGCCGCCGGCATATTCGAGCGGGTGCTGGTGGCAGTGGCCTCCAACCAGGGCAAGACGCCGATGTTCTCGCTCGATGAGCGCGTCGATCTCGCGCGCCGCGTGCTGGCAGACCTGCCCAATGTCGAGGTCGCCGGCTACAGCGGCCTGACCGTGGACCTGATGCGCCAGCGCGGCATCAAGGTGGTGGTGCGCGGGCTGCGCGCAGTATCCGATTTCGAATTCGAGTTCCAGCTGGCAAACATGCAGCGGCACCTGCTGCCCGAAATGGAAACGGTGTTCCTGACGCCGAAGGAGCAGTTCACGTTCATTTCCTCGACACTGATCCGCGAGATCGCCACCTATGGCGGCGATGCCTCCGAGTTCGTGGATCCGCTGGTCGTGGCAGAACTGCGCAAGAAGCGGGGCGGGGCATGAGCAGGATGCGACACGGCTGGTTGCTATGCGCACTGCTGGTTGTAACGGCTGCCGGCGCGGCTGAACGCGCGCCAGGGCATGCCGCAGTCGCCAGTGCGCATCCGCTGGCCACCGAAGCCGGCAACGAAGTGCTGCGGCAGGGCGGCAATGCCTTCGACGCAGCGGTGGCGGTCAGCGCGGCGCTGATGGTGGTGGAACCCAGCGGCTCGGGATTCCTCGGTGGCGGCATGTACCTGCTGCACCGGGCCAGCGATGGCCGCAACGTGGTCATCGATGCGCGCGAAGTAGCGCCCGGCAAGGCCACGCGCGACATGTTCCTCGATGCAGCGGGCAATCCGGTGCGTGGCCTGTCGACCAACAGCGCGCTGGCGGCGGGCATTCCGGGCGAGCCTGCGGGGCTGGCGCTGATGCAGTCGCGCTACGGCAAGCTGAAGCTTGCGCAGACGCTGGCGCCCGCCATCCGGCTGGCGCGCGATGGTTTCGAAATGTATCCGCGCCTGAGTGCCGGCGTGTCGTTCAAGCGCGAGCAGCTGGCCAAGTCTGCCGAGGCGATGGAAGTCTGGTTCCGCGATGGCCAGGCACTGCCGGCCGGTACACGCGTGGTGCAGCCGCAGCTGGCGCGCACGCTGGAGACAGTCGCCCGTGAAGGTTTCAGTGCCTTCTATACCGGCAGCCTCGCGCCGACGCTGGTGTCGGCGGTGCAGAAGATGGGCGGCATCTGGACGGCGCAGGATCTTGCCGCGTACAAGGCCATCGAACGTGAGCCGGTGGTCGGTCACTACCAGGGCGCCACCATCATCTCGGCGCCGCCGCCGACTTCCGGCGGCGTCGCGCTGATCGAAGCACTCAACATCCTTTCTGGTTTCGATCTCAAGCAGGTCGACGCCGTGACGCGCAAGCATCTGATCATCGAAGCCATGCGGCGCATGCAGCGCGATCGCGCGGTGTATCTGGGCGACCCGGCCTTCACCGATGTGCCGGTGAAAATGCTGACCAGCGCCGACTATGCAGCCGGCCAGCGCACCTCGATCCGGCTCGACCGCGCCACGCCCAGTGCATCGCTGGCCTCTGCGCCCGAGGCGCATCCGGGTGGCACGAATACCACGCATTTCTCCGTGCTGGACAAATACGGCAACCGCGTTGCCGGCACCATCACGCTGAATGCCGGCTTCGGTTCGGGGTTGATGGTCGACGGCACCGGCATGCTGCTGAACAACCAGATGGATGATTTCTCCATGAAGCCCGGTGTGCCGAACATCTACGGGCTGATCGGCGCCAGTGCCAATGCCATCGCTCCGGGCAAGCGCATGCTGTCTTCCATCACGCCGACCTTCGTCGAATCCCCACGCGGCTACATGATCGTGGGCTCGCCCGGTGGCAGCCTGATCACCGGCATGGTGCTGCTGGCTACGCTGGACTGGCTCGATGGCAAGAGCGCGCAGGAGATCGTCGCCGCACCGCGCATCCATCACCAGTACCAGCCTGATGTATTGACCTATGAATCCGCGGCGTTGACGCCGGCGGAAAAAACAGAGCTGGCAAAGCGCGGCCACGAACTGCGCGAGCGCGAGACCTGGGGCAACCTGCAGGTGGTTACTTTCGATGCGGCCACCGGCAAGGTGGATGCAGCTTCGGACCCGCGTGGTGTCGGCACGGCGGGCCTGTACTGACAGCGCCTGGCGGAAAGAAGCGTGAAGCTGAAGTATCTCCCTTGTCTGCTGCTGGCCTGCAATGCGTTTGCTTTCGGCGCCGACTCAACGCCCCTGCTGGATGCGGCCTACCAGGGCGATGCCGCGCGTGTCGCCGAGTTGATCCGCGGCGGCGCGAACGTCAGCGAGGCCAATATCTTCGGCGCCACGCCCATGTCGCAGGCCGCACAGCGCGGCGATACGGCCGTGCTGAAGCTGCTGCTGAAGGCCGGCGCCAGCCCGGAATCTCCCAACGCCGAGGGTGAAACCGCGCTGATGATCGTGGCGCGCACGGGCAATGTGGAGGCCGCGAAGCTGCTGGTGGCCGCAGGTGCGAAGGTGGATGCGCGCGAGAACTGGGGTGGGCAGACGGCACTGCTCTGGGCCGCCGCGCAGGACCAGCCGGAGATGATCCGCTTCCTGGTGTCGAAAGGCGCCGCGGTGGATGCCCGCTCCGCAGTGCGTGACTGGCCGCGGCGCATGACGGCCGAGGAGCGGCCCAAGGATCTCAACCGCGGTGGCATGTCGGGGCTGATGTTCGCCGCGCGCGACGGGCACCTGGATTCCGCGCGTGCGCTGCTCAAAGCCGGCGCCAATCCGAACTTCACCGACCCCGACGACAGCACGCCGCTGATCGTCGCGCTGATGAACGGCCATTGGGACATGGCAAAACTGCTGGTCGAGGCGGGCGCCGACGTGAACATGTGGGACTGGTGGGGCCAGACGCCGCTGTACATGGCCGTGGACATGAACACATTGCCCACCGGTGCGCGTACGGAACTGCCCACGATGGACCATGCCACCGGCATGGATCTCATCAACCTGCTGATCGCGAAGGGCGCCAACGTCAACGCGCAGCTGAAGCTGCGTCCGCCCTACCGCAACGTGGGGCAGGACCGTCTCGCCGATCCTGCCATCGACTATGGCGCGACGCCGCTGCTGCGCGCCGCCAAGGCCGCGGATCTGCCTGCGATGAAGGCGCTGCTGGCTGCCGGTGCGCTGGTGGATCTGCCCAATGCACTCGGCCATACGCCGCTGATCGTCGTCGCAGGCGCCACGCGGGGCCGCGCCACGCCTACACGTGGCGGCAACTACACCGAAGCCCAGGCCATCGAGGCGGTGCAGTTGCTGCTGGCCGCTGGCGCGGATGTGAATGCGGCCGGCTACAAGGGCGATCCTGCCAAGCGCGGGGAAGCGCTGCGCTGCACCGCCTACGTGATCATCGAGGATTGCTTCAAGGGTGAAGCCGCCATGCACGGTGCGGCATTGCACGGCTGGATCAAACTCGCCGAAGTACTCAAGCAGGCGGGTGCGACGCTCGATCCCATGGATGCGGATGGCAAGACACCGCTGGATTACGCGATGGGACGCTATCGGCTGGGCTTCCTCGAGAACCAGCCCGCGCCACAGCTGAAGGTGGCCGAGGCGCTGCGCGCGCTCGGTGCAAAGAAGGAAACCCCGAACGCACCGCCGCTGCCGCCCGGCGCCCGCCCGATCGTTGTCGCTGAAGTGCCCGCGCTGCCTTACTGAGTTCGTTTCCTCAACTTCGACACTGACTTCTTCCTGACGGCTCTGGGCTTCGCGGCAGGCTTCTTCGACGGCTTTCCCCCGGGCTTCGCGACCGGCTTCGGTTTCGGCAGAACCACTTCGATCCGCGGCGCCCGGCCCGCGCGCTTCGGCAGCTTGCCCTGGTGATGCAGCTCGATTGCCCGCCACATGTACCAGGCGGCAGCCGAACGATAGGGCTTCCAGCGCTCCCCATAGGCGAGCAATGCCTTCGGCTTCGGCATGCCCTTCAGGCCATAAGCCAGGCGAAAGCCATTGCGCACGCCGAAGTCATCAACAGGCAGTACGTCATGCCTGCCGAAGTGGAACATCAGCAGCATCTGCACGGTCCAGCGGCCGATGCCGCGCACGGCGATGCAACGCTCGATGATGGCTTCATCGTCGAGCAGCCGCAGCTCTTCATCGGCCGGCAGCCGGCCATCCAGGCTGTGAGCCGCGAGGTCCTTCAATGCGGCGATCTTGGCGAAGGAAAAGCCCACCGCCCGCAGGGATTCGGGCGTGGCAGCCACCAGCTGGGCCGGAGTCGGGAAGTTGCCGCCGTGCAGCGCCACCAGTCTTTCCAGGATCTTGCGCGCCACCACGCCGGAGAGCTGCTGGCTGGCGATGGATCGGGCCAGCGCCTCGAACGCGGAACCCTGCGAGCTCTTGTTTAGCGAATATTGATCCGTTTCAGAAACAATAGACGCCACAACTGGGTCTTTTGTTTTGAAATGCCGCAGCAATCGGGCTTTCATTTCTGGCAGCTCGCGCAGTAGTAGGTGGACCGCTGGCCCTGGTTCCGATGGCTCACAGGCTTGCCGCAACGCCGGCAAGGCTCCCCGGCACGCTCGTAAACGAACAGCTTCTGCTTGAAGTAGCCGGGCTTGCCCTCGGCGCCCACGTAATCGCGCAGTGTCGTGCCGCCGTGGCGGATGGCCATGGTCAGCACCGCCTTGATGGCCTTCACCAGCGCCGCGCATTCCTCCCGGGTCAGCGAGCGCGCCGCGCGCCCCGGACGGATGCGCGCGCGAAACAGCGCCTCGCTGGCGTAGATGTTGCCGACGCCCACAACCAGCTGGCTGTTCATGATGGCCAGCTTGATCGCGATCCGCCGGCGGCGCGTTACGCGGAACAGGTAATCCGTGTTGAAAGCTGGCTCCAGCGGTTCGGGCGCCAGCTTGGCCAGCAGCGGGTGGAGCAGCGGATCGCCATCGCCATGATGCAGGCTGCCGAAGCGGCGCGGATCGTTGAAGCGCAGCGTCCAGCGCGAGTCCAGCTCCAGGTCGAAGTGATCGTGTTTTTCGCGTGTGGTGGAGTCGGGCAGGATACGCAGGCTGCCGGACATGCCCAGGTGCACCAGCAACCAGCCGCGGGTGGTGTGGATCACGATGTATTTGGCGCGGCGGCGCACGCCGAGCACGCTCTGACCCTGTACCCAGCGCGGCAGGTCTGGATCCACGCGCCAGCGCAGCCGCGGCTGGTGCAGTGCCAGGCGTTCGATGCGGCGATCGCGCAGATGCGGCTCGATGCCGCGCGCGGTGGTTTCGACTTCAGGCAGTTCGGGCATTTCGGCTGAGTGTGCGACGATCGGCGCCGCATCTGCATCCTAGTGGGAAGCGCGGGAGGGAACCATGGCTTCGATGGGTCGTTTGTCGCTTGCGGCAGCGGTGTGCCTGGCTGCGCAGTTGCAGGGAGCCGAAATGCCCCCGGCGCCCTCAGAAGGCGTAACGCTGGGTGTGCAGATAGTCGACGTCTTCACCTGTCCGGCGGCATTGCCGCCGGGCGAAAAGGGAATCTGCGTGGCGGCTGTGCGGCCGGGCGGCGCTGCCGATCGGGCCGGGCTGCGATCCGGTGACGTCATGCTGCGTATCGGAACTGCGCCGGTCACCGGCCAGCAGGATTTGCAGGCGGCCATGGCCCCCCTGCGCGTGGACCAGACCGTGGAGATCCACTACCGCCGCGGCGATGCGGCCGGCCAGGCCCGCGTGCATTTCGAAGCTTCGGACCGTCGGGGAGTATCGACTGGGGCCGGGTTTCCGGCTGTCACCCTCCCGCAGACCGACACCTGTGACGCTACTCTCCGCCCCAGTCAGGCAATGTTGAAGGTGCCCTACCGGAAGTTGCCGCTGGTCACGGATGCCCAGGCCCTGAAAGTGATGCTGGGCGACAAGCCGGCCATCGTGGCGCTGCAGGGGGATGTGCTGACCCTGGCGTTCCGCGCGTCGGGCAGCGCAGCCACAGTCACCGGCGGCATCCAGTGCGCGCTGGATCGCGTCGGCGATACGGACCTGTGGGCATTGCAGCTGCAGATGACGCAATGGCAGCAGGTGTTTCTGTCGGCAGACTTCCTGGCGACAGGGGGCAGCGCGCGCGGGGTGATGGCCCAGGCGGGCCAGCCACCCACCGGGATTGCCCACTCGCAATTCCGCGGCAGTGCCGCGCCTCCGGCGCCTGCGGGCACTGCACCGCTGCGCGGCAGCATCGTGACTGTTGCGGTGCCGAGCCGTTTTCTGGGAGGCTCAAAGGATATAAGCGTGTATCTGCCACCAAAGCGTGGCAGTCAGCCGCTGGCGGTGCTGTACATGACTGATGGGCAGGGCGTGGCGCCGTTTGCGGCCGTGGTGGAGGCGCTCATTGAATCCGGCCGCATCCAGCCCATTGCCATCGTGGCCGAGCACGCGGGCCGGAACACCGGCGATCCGTCGCAGCCATTCGACCCGCGGCAGGACAATCGCGCGCGCGAATACCTGCCGGACGTGGATCCCCCGCAGTTCTCGCGCCACATGCAATTCTTCATCGAGGAACTGCTGCCCTGGGCCGAAAAGACCTATGGCCTGTCAGCGGCGCGCGGGGACCGTGCCGCAATGGGTTACTCCAACGGTGGAGGCTTTGTTACCGCGCTGGGTGCACAACATCCGGAATTCTTTGCCACCGTGCTGCCGTTTTCACCGGCGTACCGGTTGTCGTACGGAGAGGGACCAAAGGGAGATCTGTTGCGCCTGCCACGCTTCCTGTTTGCGGGCGGCGAGCTCGAGCCCAACTTCCTGGGCTCGGCACGGGCTGATGCAACCTGGCTCTCGGCGCGCGGCGTATCGGCCGAGGTTCGCTCCTACTGGGCCGGTCATGACACGCTGATGTGGCAGCAGGCGCTGGCCGACTATCTGCCCGGAGTATTCCCCGGTAAGTGACAGCTGCAGCTATTCGCTGCAACGCCCGCCTCGTCGTTGTCCTGTTCTGGTCTGGTCTATAGACTAGACCAGATGAAACCAGAAGACGGGAAGCGGATCGCCGAACAGGTGGGCACCTACGAAGCCAAGACCCGGCTGCCGGAACTGATCCGTCAGGTTCAAGCCGGACAAAGCTTCACGATTACCAATCGCGGCGAGCCCGTGGCGCAGCTCGTGCCGGTTCCGGCGCCCGCAGTGGTTGGCGCAGCCGAGGCAATCGACCGCTTTCTTGCCTTCAAGACCCGGCATCCCGTGAAGCGGCGCGCAAGCATCCGTGACCTGATCGAGGACGGGCGGGAGTGAGATTCGTGCTCGATGCATCGGTGGCGTCGAGCTGGCTGCTGAATGATGGCAACTCCGCCGATGCGGCTGCATCGATCGCGCTGCTGCAGGGGCTGCGAGATCCCTCGGCGCAGGCACTGGTGCCCGCGACCTGGCCGCTGGAGATCGCCAATGTGCTGGCCCGCGGCGAATCACGCGGCATTCTCGTGGAGAACCAGACCCAGGCATTCCTGGCGTTGCTGGCGAACCTGCCGATAACGGTGGATACGGAAACTGCAGCGCGCAGTTTTACAGCCATCCTCGACGTGGCGCGCCGTCGCGCGCTGCCTGTGTACGACGCGTCGTATCTTGAGCTCGCGCTGCGGATGCAGCTGCCGCTGGCGACTTTCGACAAGGATCTGCGCCGTGCCGCGACACAGGCGGGCGTGCCCGCCGCGCTCGCGGAGTGAAGCCAGGAGCGATGGCTGGAATGCGTGCCTGCAGGTAGTCGCGACGAACTCCCGCAGCGGCCAGATAGCAAAAAACCCGCCAGGCGGCGGGTTTTTTGCGGACTAAAGCAAGAGCCTGGAGAGGCCGCTTACTTGATCTTCGTTTCCTTGTACATGACGTGCTTGCGCACGACAGGATCGTACTTCTTGGTTTCCAGCTTCTCGGGATGCAGACGCTTGTTCTTCATCGCGACGTAGAAGTGGCCGGTGTTGGCCGAGGACAGCAGTTTTACTTTTTCGCGCATGGCTTACAGCTTCCCACCGGCGGCGCGCAGCTTGGCGACGACGCTGTCGATACCGTTCTTCTCGATGGTACGCAGGGCGTTGGTGCTGACCTTCAGCTTGATCCAGCGCTTCTCATCTTCTAGCCAGAAACGCTGCTCATGCAGATTCGGCAGGAAGCGACGCTTCTTCTTGTTGTTGGCATGCGAGACGCGGTTGCCAACGATTGGGCCTTTGCCCGTTACTTCACAGACGCGAGACATGGGAAAACCCTTGAGGATTCAAACCCGAAAAAGGGCGTGCTTTATACCAGCCGCAGTGCGCCGGGAGCAAGCCGCACCTTCGCGCGGCGACTGGCGGGCTTTGATGCTGCAACGCAGCATCCTCTTGAGGCCGCCTGGGCCGTTTCAGAGCAGCCCTCTCTCGGCGAATGAGGCGCAGCGTGAATCCCCGACGATCAGGTGGTCCAGCACGCGGATGTCCACTAGTGCCAGTGCTTCGCGCAGCCGCAGGGTGATCAGCTCGTCGGCCTGGCTGGGCTCGGCAACTCCGGAAGGATGGTTGTGGGCCAGGATCACCGCGGCCGCATTGCGGCCCAGGGCTTCGCGGACCACCTCGCGGGGATGCACGCTGGCGCCGTCGATGGTGCCCCGGAACAGCTCCTGGAAGGCGATCAGCCGATGCCGGTTGTCCAGGAACAGGCAGCAGAACACCTCGTAGGGCAGATCCCGCAGCTGGGCAATGAGGAAGTTGCGGGTGGCGCTGGGGGATTCCAGGGCCGGTCCGGCTGCGACCTCCTGATGGTAGTGACGGCGGGAGAGCTCCAGCGCCGCCTGCAGCAGGCCGTAGCGGCGGCTCCCCAGCCCGGGGGTGGCAGTGCAGCGGCTGTGATCGGCAGTGAGCAGGCCGCGCAGTGAACCGAAGTGGCGGATGAGCCTGCCGCCCAGATCCACCGCGCTGGTGCCGCGGCAGCCGCTGCCGAACAGCACCGCCAGCAGCTCCGCGTCTGTGAGCCGGGCGGGGCCCATGGCCAGCAGCTTCTCGCGGGGGCGCTCCTCTGCCGGCCAGTCCCGGATGCTCATATGCGGCGGCCGCCGCGGCAATTGCGATGCATGTCGCAAAGTTTCGCGTCCAATCGCCGCAGTTGCGATAAGCAAATCGCTTGTGGTCAATAGAAAACGCCGCTGTACAACGGATAATCGTGGCATGAGCGGCAAGCGCATCCTGCTGGGCGTGACGGGCGGTATCGCGGCGTACAAGAGCCCGGACATCGTGCGTCGGCTGGTCGAACGCGGCGCCGAGGTGCAGGTGGTGATGACCGCCGGCGCGCGAGAGTTCGTCGCGCCGCTGACCTTCCAGGCTGTTTCCGGCCGCGAGGTGCGCAGCGACCTGTGGGATGAAACCGCCGAGCGCGCGATGAGCCACATCGAGCTGGCGCGATGGGCGGACCTGATCCTGGTTGCGCCGGCCACGGCGGACTTTCTCGCGCATCTCACGCATGGCATGGCCGACAACCTGCTGACTACCGTGTGCCTGGCCTCCAGCGCGCCGGTTGCCGTGGCGCCGGCGATGAATCGCCTGATGTGGTCGAACGCGGCAACGCAGGCGAACGTGGCCACGCTGCGCACGCGCGGCGTGCATGTATTCGGTCCCGACAGCGGCAGCCAGGCCTGCGGCGAGACCGGCGAAGGCCGGATGATGGAACCGGCCGACATCGCTGCGGCGGCGTTCGCGCTGCTGCCAGCCGAAGGTCCGCTGAAGGGCCGCAAAGTGCTGATCACAGCCGGCCCCACGCGTGAACGCATCGACCCCGTGCGCTTCATCAGCAACCGCAGCTCCGGAAAGATGGGCTATGCCGTGGCGCAGGCCGCACGTGACCGCGGCGCCGAGGTGGTGCTGGTCAGTGGCCCGGTGAGCCTGTGCGTGCCACCGGGGGTGAGGAAGATCTGTGTCGAAAGCGCGCAGCAGATGCACGACGCGGTGATGCAGGAAATTGCCGGCACCGACATCTTCATCGGCACGGCAGCCGTTGCCGATTACCGGCCCGCAGCACCTGCCGACTGCAAGATCAAGAAGGTCTCCGACAAGCTCGAAGTCTGCATGGAACGTACTGTCGATATCCTGGCGGCTGTGGCGCTACGTGCGGATCGCCCATTTACCGTGGGGTTTGCGGCCGAGACGAACAATGTCGAGGAACATGCGCTGTCCAAGCTGCAGCGCAAGAACCTTGATCTCATCGCCGCGAACGAGGTGGGTGACACCAAGGTGTTCGACGCCGATGACAACGCGCTGACCCTGCTGTGGCCCAATGGCGGCCGGCTGTCGCTGGGCGCGGGCGCAAAGACCGAACTGGCTGCGAAGCTGGTGGATTTCATCGTCGAGCGGTATCGCGAACGCAGCGCCGTGCGTCTGAAGCCGGTGGCTGCGCTAACATCCGGCGGATGCAGCAACTGAAAGTCCGCGTGCTCGATGCGCGCATCGGCACCACCTGGCCGCTTCCCACTTATGCAACCGCAGGCTCCGCGGGGCTCGACCTGCGCGCCGTCATCGATGCGCCGCTGGAGCTTGCCGCCGGGGGCGCGGCGCTGATTCCCACCGGCCTGTCCATTCATATCGATGATCCGCGCTTTGCGGCGATGCTCCTGCCGCGCTCGGGGCTGGGCCATAAACACGGCATCGTGCTCGGCAACCTGGTCGGGTTGATCGACTCCGACTACCAGGGGCCGCTGATGGTGTCCTGCTGGAACCGCGGCAGCGCCAGTTTCACCATCCAGCCCGGCGAACGCATCGCGCAGATGATCGTGGTGCCGGTGGTGCAGGTTGAACTGCAGGTGGTCGAGGACTTCGCCGCCACGGCCCGCGGTGCCGGTGGCTTCGGGCATTCGGGCCGCGGCTGAGCAGGCGACGAAGTAAAGCGGGCATTCAGGGTCGGTTCAGGGCCGCGGCGTAGCCTTCGGTCCATGAACAAGAAAAACATTGCCATCCTTTTTTCGGCCACCCTGCTGGTGGCCTGCGAGTCCGCTCCGCCGCCGCGGCCGGCTCCTCCCGCCCCGGCGCCCGTCTCTTTGACGAAGGTGTATTTCTACCCCTTGCAGGGTCAGTCCGGAGCGCAGCAGGACCGGGACCGCTACGAGTGCTTCAACTGGTCCGTGCGCCAGACGGGCTTTGATCCCAGCCGCCGTGTGGCGCCGGGCGAGCAGCGCGCAACCCTGGTGCCCGCCCGGTCTCCCGGGCAGACCATCGGCACGGGAGCGGCTGTCGGGGCGGCGGTTGGCGCCGTGGCTGCCGGTCCGTATAACGCAGCAGAAGGCGCCGTGGTCGGCGCGATGGTTGGTGGCTTTGCGGGCGCCGTGGCGGCCGCTGCTGACCAGGCCAACGCGCAGCAGGCCGTGCAGGCTCAGCAGGCCCGCAGCGGCAGCCGTTACGAGCAGCAGGCCGCCGGGTACCGGCGCGCCATGTCCGCGTGCCTGGAAGGCCGCGGCTATTCGGTGAAGTGAGGTTCCCATGAATACGCGGTTCCATACGACATGCCTGCTGGCTGCGGCGCTGGGCGCGCTGCTACTCACGTCGACTGTTTCCGCCGGTCTCCCCGCCCGGGCGCAGGAAAAACTGCGGACGCAGGGTGGGGCGCGCGCCGAAGCCCGCCAGCCGCGGCAGCAACAGGAAGCGCGGCACGAGGCGGCGCCCAAGGAAAACCCCGTTGCCCATGCCGGAGCACCCAACGTGGGTGGCAGCGGCCGCAATGTATGGAACAACCGCGGCAATGTGGGCACTCCAGCAGCAAACGGTGGCAACACGTCGAATGGCGGCAAGTCCTGGAATGGTGGCGCGTGGAATATCGGCAACAATCACGGCGGCAACTACGCCAATCACGCCTACCGGCCGCCGCACGTCGTCGCTACCCTGCCTCCCGGCTATCGCCACTACACCTGGCATGGCAGTCCGTACTACCAGCACGCCGGCCTGTGGTATCGCCCCTACGGCGCAAGCTACGTCGTGACCGGAGCACCATACGGGCTGTTCGTTTCGTATCTGCCCGGCTACTACAGCAGCTTCTGGTTCGGCAGCACGCGGTATTACTACGCGGACAATACCTACTACCTGTACGAGCCAGTGCAGCACGGCTACGTCGTGACGCATTCGCCTTATACCAGCGAAGAGAACACGGGCGAGCAGCAGCAGGGCAATGCGCAGGATGAGGACCTGTACATCTACCCGGCGCAGGGCCAGAGCGAACAGCAGCAGGCCGATGACCGCTACGCGTGTCACCGCTGGGGAGCGCAGCAGAGTGGTTACGATCCCATCGATTCGGATTACGACGCGGACCGGCGCGCCGACTATCTACGGGCCATGACGGCCTGCCTCACCGGCCGCGGCTACAGCGTTCGCTGAGCCTTACGGGGCGCGATGCGTGCTCGTCAGCTCGCGGTAGCGGGCGATGTCGGCATCGAACTGCTCGCGATGGACCAGCTTCTGTGCCTCGTGCGAGGCCAGCAGTTCGTGCAGTGAATCCCGCTCCTTCAGGGCGCGGGTGATTTCCTCGGCCAGCTGGTCGGGCATGCGCCGCGCCGCAGCCGAATCCGAATAAGGGCGGAAGACGCGCATGCGTTTTTCCAGTTCCGCCAGGTGCTGGCGGTTGGATTCGATCGAGCCACGCGCGATCAGTATCTGTCCATCCACCAGGCCGATGCGCTCATCGCGCAGCTGCTCGATATCCGAAACCTTGGTGTAGGTGTTCAGCAGGAAGGCGTCGTGCTGGCGTTGCCGTGCTTCGTCGGCGGCTGTCTTCTGCGCCACCACCGCTTCATCGCCCGATAGCTGGCGCGGGTACTGCTTCACGGCCACGCCCTGTGCGTTCAGCTCGGAGCGGCCCTGCCCGGCATACTCCGGCGGCACGGCGTCGCCATAGTGCGTGACGCCATGCTCATCCACCCACTTGTACGAGCGGATGTTCGAGCCTGCCTCCGCCGCTGCGGCGAGGGCAGGGAGGAGCAGGGCGCTGATTGCCAGGGCCAGTCCGGAGCGGGAAATCATGGCCCGATCCTCGCTCCAATGCCCTGCGCAATGCAAAACGGATTCATGCGGATGCGGGGTAACTCACACCGTAACGCGAACGGTAGGCCTCCATGGCCGGCAGCGCGCTGGCCGGCAGACCGCCTGCCCCCTGCCGGATGGATCCAATCAGGCCTTCCAGCGTCAGGATGCTGATGCAGGGGATGCCATACAGGCGCTGCACTTCCTGCACCGCCGATTCGGCCAGGTCCTGGCCGCTGGCGTCGCGGCCGCGTTCCTGCCGGTCCAGTGCCAGGGCCACGCCTGCCGGAATGGCGCCGGCATCGCGGATGATCTCGATGGACTCGCGGATGGCGGTACCAGCCGTGATGACATCGTCGATGATCAACACGCGCCCGGCCAGCGCCCGGCCGACGATCCGCCCGCCTTCACCATGGGCCTTGGCCTCCTTGCGATTGAAGGCATAGGGCAGGTTCAGGGCATGCGTCGAATACAGCGCCGCGGCGGTCGTGGCCGCCAGGGGAATGCCCTTGTACGCAGGACCGAACAGCATGTCGAAGTGCAGGGGCGAGGCGGCTATGGCCGCGGCATAGCAGCGGCCGAGCACTGCCAGCGAAGCGCCATCGTCGAACGCACCGGCGTTGAAGAAGTAGGGGCTGACGCGGCCTGACTTGAGCGTGAACTCGCCGAACCGCAGGGCATTTCTTGCCAGCGCGAGTTCGATGAATTCCTTCTGGTGATTCTGCATGGGTGGTCCGGGTATTCGTGAGCAAAGCCGCTATGATGCGGCGCGTGCGCATCATAACGCCCAACGGCATCCCGAAAGAGTCCTGGTGGCGCGGCTGGGGCAAGGCCGTTCTGGTCTACAGCCAGCCGCGCATGGCGGCATCGCTGGCGCTGGGATTTTCCTGTGGACTGCCGTTCATGCTGGTGTTCCAGACACTGTCTGCCTGGTTGCGGCAGGAAGGCATCCAGCGCAGCACCATCGGCATGCTGGCCTGGGTCGGCCTGGTGTATTCCATCAAGTTCCTGTGGGCGCCCGTTGTCGATCGCGTGAAACTGCCGCTGCTGTTCCGCTGGCTGGGTCGGCGGCGCAGCTGGATGTTGCTGGCGCAGCTGGGGCTGGCCGCGGCGCTGCTCAATCTGGCCGGCCAGCAACCGGCACTGAACCTGACAACGGTTGCCCTTGGCGCGCTGTTCGTGGCGATCTGTTCAGCCACGCAGGACATCGCTGTCGATGCCTGGCGCATCGAGGCTGCGCCTGCGCATGAACAGGGAGCGATGGCGGCCGGCTACCAGCTCGGCTATCGCATCGCCATCATGGTCGGCACCGCCGGCGCGCTGTGGATCGCCGCAGACTACAGCTGGCACGCCAGCTATGTGGTCATGTCCGCCTTCACGCTCGTCGGCATGATCGCGACACTGCTGATACCGGAGCCCGTGGTGGCCGTGGCGAGGGAGTCGCTGCAGCAGGAGCAGCGCGTTGTCGACTGGCTGGCCCGCCGCCCGCATTGGCCGGCCTGGGTGCGCACGCTGGGTTCGACCTTTATCGGTGCGGTTGTCTGCCCGTTGACCGACTTCTTCACGCGCAACGGCTGGAAGCTCGGTGCGCTGCTGTTCGCCTTCATATGCACCTATCGCATGGCCGACTACGCGATGGGCGTGATGGCCAATCCGTTCTATCTCGACCAGGGATTCACGCTGAAGGAAATCGCGGCGGTGGTGAAGGCTTTCGGGCTGGTGTCGTCGCTGGTGGGAGTGGTGGTTGGCGGCGTGATCGTGGCACGCCTGGGAGTCTTGCGGGCGCTGCTGGTTGGCGCTGCGCTGGTAATGATTTCAAGCCTGAATTTTTCACTGCTGGCAGTGACGGAGAGCCGCAGCGTAGTCATGCTCGCGGCGGTCAACAGCTTCGACAACCTGTCGCTGGGCGTGCACGGCACTTCGCTGCTGGCTTTTCTTGCCAGCCTCACCAGCGCCCGCTATACGGCCACCCAGTACGCGGTGCTCTCTTCCATCTATGCTTTGCCGGGCAAGCTGCTGATGGGAACCTCCGGCATCGTCGTTGACCACATCGGCTATCCGACCTTCTTCGTCTACACGGCCTCGTTGTCCATTCCCGCGCTGCTGCTGCTGTATTTCGTCTCCCGATACCATCGGAGTCAGCCCGCTGCGGTGTTGCAGTGAGCGCGACCCTGCCCGCAGGAACCCCGCTTGCGCGGCTGGATGATCTGCCCGATGGCGCCACCCGTGAATTCCTGCTGGGCCCGGGAGACTGGCCACTGAGCGGCTTCCTGGTGCGCGTAGGCGATGCCGTGCACGGCTACCTGAATCGTTGCCCGCATGCGCTGCGGGCGTTGAATTTCCTGCCCGATCGCTTCCTGACTCCCGATGGCGAGCTGATCCGCTGCAACGCGCATGGTGCATTGTTCGAGAAAGAAACAGGACTGTGCATCGCCGGCCCCTGCGTGGATGAATCGCTGCGCCGGATCACCGTGGAGGTGGTCGGCGACAGCGTGCGGCTGGGCGAGGATCTCGACCTGCAGCGCCTGGAGCGCTGGCCGCGCTGAGCGGCTGGTCAGTCGAAGAGGTCCAGGTCCTGGATGGCATCCGCGCGCAGGCCGCGGATCTCGTCCATGGCGGCAGGCACCGTGCCGAATTCGCCTGCGTCCTCGCGATCGATCGACAGGGCCGGATCTTCCGGCGGTTCGGCAGTGGCCAGCGAGGCAGCGCGGCAGCGCGTGTTCCAGTCGTCCATGTCGATTTCTTCGAGATCGCCATCGGCGTGCTGCACATCGATGATGTCGTCGTCATCGTCGATGGCAACCACTTCGAACAGCTGGCCGTGGCTACGGTACCAGTTACCGACTACGGGCTCGATGAACAGGGACGTTGCCATCCGCTTTTCCTCCGCACATCCGTATTGCCAGCCGAGCGTCGCTGTTATCCTGCGCCTGCAACGTGACGGCCACAAGCAGAGAAATTGGCGCATAGCACCATGCTTGATCATCTGCTGAAATTTTTCGTCACCTTCCTGGTGATCGTCGAACCGGTTGGCGTCATTCCGATCTTCATTGCCATGACAGAAGGTGTGACGGAGAACGAACGCCGCCGCATGGCGCGCAAGGCCGTCATCATCGCGGGCGTCATCTTCGCGCTGTTCGCTGTGGGTGGCGGTGCATTCCTGCGCATGCTGGGAATCAGCCTGGGCGCATTCAGCATCTTCGGCGGCCTGCTGCTGTTCCTGATTGCGCTCGAGATGGTGTTCGGCCGCCCCTCTGGCTCCCGCACCTCGAGCAACGAAGAGGAAGAAGGTCGCAAGCGCGCGGATATCTCGGTATTTCCGCTGGCGTTTCCGTTCATCGCCGGCCCTGGCTCGCTGGCCACCATCCTGCTGGCCTTCGGGCCTGCCACGACTGACCCGGTGCTGTTCGGCGGCCTGCTGCTGTGCATCGCTCTCGCGCTGGTGTGCTCGCTGCTGACGCTGTATCTCGCGACACCCATCATGAAGCTGATGGGCGTGACCGGCGCCAATGTGGTGAACCGCCTTTTCGGCGTGGTGCTGGGCGCACTGGCCGTGCAGTACGTGATCGACGGCGTGCGCGGCAGCCTGCTGCCGCCCGCGGGCTGAAACGCGAAACGCCTGGGTTCAGCCCTGGTGCTTGTCCGCCAGCGCCAGCTGCATTGCGCGTAATTCCGCGCTCGGCTGCGGTGCCGGTGTTGCCTGCAGATAGTTGTCCAGCAGCGTGCGCGCCAGCCGCCGGCGTCCGGTCTGCTGTGCGTAGCGGATCAATGCCAGGGTTTCCGCCTCGGCGGCGGGCGCAAATGCCGGTGTGGCAGCGAGGCCTGCATCCGCGAGATTCAGCGCCAGCCCCGGCTGCTTCATCTCGAGCAGCACTGGGATGAGCCCGCGCAGCAGCCGCGGGTATTCGCGCGGCTCGGTCCAGTGCTTGCCTGCCTGCAGCAGGGCATGCAGATCGCTTTTCAGATGTTCCGGCTTCGCCTCCTGCAACCAGCGCGCTGCGTCCCGCGTGGCCCGCGCCGCCTCGTGAACGCGCAGGTCCTTGTACAGGCCGTCGATGAACTGCTGGCGCACCAGATGGCGCGCCTGCTCCTCGCGTTGGGCGATGCGTTCCGGGCTCTGGCGCGGCTCGAAGCCCAGTTCGCGCCGGCGCACATACAGCACCCCACCGATGCCGGCGTAAACCAGCAGCAGCAGCAGTTCGGCGGAGGCGACGATCAGGATGGTTGATGCAGCGTGCCGGGAGATGAACAGGCCCAGCAGTGCGCAGCCCAGCACGAACAGCACCGTCGCCGGATACCAGAGCCCCAGGCCGCGCATCACGCGCGCCAGTTCACCGGGATGCACGGCATCCAGCGCGTGGCCGGTGATGGCGCAGGCTCCCAGCGAGGCTGGAAACAGCAAAGCGGCAAAGGCCAGTGCGGGCAGGCGCGGCCATTCGGGGTGGAAGTAAAGCGCGACGCCCACGGCGACGGCCAGCGCCGGATGTACCCAGGCGCGTGCATCGAGAAAAGCGCTGGCCATCTCCACCGAGGCGGCCCGCGATTCACGCACGCCGTTGGCGGCATCGTCGATCAGGTGCAGCGCGTACTGGGTGAGCCATACCAGGATCAGCCAGATGGCGGCGATGGAGACCACCAGGCGGATGAGATCCCCCCCGATGAAGGTGCCCAGCAGCACGGAGGTCAGCGCCACGAACAGCAGGCTGGCCAGCTGGAAGGGCATGGACAGCGCCCGCAGCAGGTCGGGAAGGTCGTTTCGCGTGTCTTGGGCGACCATCTGTTCAGTTACTGCTGCTGGCAGTAAAAAAAGCCTGATCCGGCAGGAAATTTATGTGTTTATGCGACCTGTTCGTCATGAATTCTTCCTTGAAATCAGGGAACATACTTCCCATATAACTGTCTGAGCAATTGCCCCCTAGGCAATAGCATTGGGCTATTGCACCAGGACCTTGAGGAGAAGAAGCCATGTCGAACCTTGTACTGACCGTCACCATTTTCCACACCCTTGCCGCCGTGGCCATTTTTGGTTTCATGGTGTTTGGCGTGCTGAGCGCGATCCGCCGCAACTGAGCCGCGGCTACACCGCGACTCGTTCGTAACACAGGTCGTGCACCGCATGGCCCAGCCGTTCCCCGCGCTGTTCAAACCGTGTGAGGGTGCGACCGGGGTTGCGGGGCACGAAGCGGGCATCGGTTGAGCAATTACGCAGGCCGGGCGCCGGGTTGAGAACTTCCAGCATCGCCTCGGCATAGGGCGTCCAGTCCGTGGCCAGCTGCAGCGTGCCGCCAGGGCACAGCCGCGAGGCGGCCAGGGCCGCAAATTCCGGATTGATCAGGCGGCGCTTGTGGTGCCGGGTCTTGTGCCAGGGATCCGGGAACAGCACCAGGATGGCCTGCAGCGATGCAGGGGCAATCTGCCGGGCCAGTACCTCCACCGCATCGTGCTGGATCACCCGCAGGTTGGTCAGTTCCGCCGCAGCGGCCTGGCGCAGCAGATGCCCCACGCCGGGCGGATGCACTTCAACGCCGATGTAGTTGCCTTCCGGGTGGGCCGAAGCCAGCGCCAGCAGGTTGTCGCCATTGCCGAAGCCGATCTCCAGTGTTGCTGCACCGGGGTTGCCGAAAATGCCCGGCAGATCCAGTGGCCGCGGCTGGTATTCGATTCCGTACCGCGGCCAGAGCACATCCAGCGCGCGCTGCTGTGATTCCGTCAGCCGGCCGCCGCGTACCACGTAGCTGCGGACGGTACGCCGGTGCGGAGTAGCCTCATCGCTCATCGGCTTTCCAGTTCTCCCCAGCGCGCGAAAGCCTTCTCGATTCCTGCGTCCAGATCGCCCAGCTGCTTCAGCTGGGCGGCGACGTCCGCGTGCGGCAGGGAATAGAAGCCCGGATCCTGGGTTGTTGCCAGCAAGGCCGTGCGTTCGGTCTCCAGCGCTTCGAGCCTGGCCGGCAGTTCCGCCAGTTCGCGCTGTTCCTTGAACGAGAGCTTGCGGCGCGCAGGTGCGGCTGCCGCTGCGGGGACCTGGGGTTCCGGCGACTGGCGGCGTTGCGGGGCGTTGCGCGCCGCATCGCGCGCATCGCGCCAGCGCGCCCAGTCGCTGTAGCCGCCCACGAAGTCCTGCACCGTGCCATCGCCCGGCAGCACCAGCAGGCTGGTTACGACGCGGTCGATGAAGGCGCGGTCATGGCTCACCAGCAGCAGGGTGCCGCTGAACTCCCCCACCATCTCCTGCAGCAGTTCGAGCGTGTCGATGTCCAGGTCGTTGGTGGGCTCGTCCATCACCAGCAGGTTGGCCGGCTGCGCGAACAGCCGCGCCAGCAGCAGCCGGTTGCGCTCGCCACCGGACAGCGCGCGCGCCGGCGTGAGCAGCTGTTCCGGACGGAAGAGGAAATCCCGCAGGTAGCTGCTGACATGGCGGTTCTCGCCATTCACCAGCACGAAGTCGCTGCGCGCGTTGATGTTGTGGGTGACCGGCGCGTCCAGGTCGAGCTGCGCACGCTGCTGGTCGTAGTAGGCCACTTCCTGGCGGCCGCCGCGCCGTACCCGGCCACTGGAGGGCTCGATCTCGCCCAGCAGCAGCTTCAGCAGCGTGCTTTTGCCGGCGCCATTGGGGCCGACGATGCCGATGCGTTCGCCCCTGAGGATCCGGGTGGTCAGGCCACTGAAGATCTGGCGCCCGTCGTAGCTGACGGATGCATCTTCCGCTTCGAATACCAGCTGGCTGGAGCCTGCGGCTTCCTGAACTGCCATCCGGGCCTGGCCCGGCCGGTCCAGGCGCTCGCGCCGCTCCTCGCGCATGGCCAGCAGTTCGCGCACGCGGCCTTCGTTGCGGGTGCGCCGCGCCTCCACGCCCTTGCGGATCCAGACTTCTTCCTGGGCCAGGCGCTTGTCGAAGAGCGCGTTCTCGCGTGCCTCGTTGGCCAGCTGCGCGGCCTTGCGCTGTGCGTACTCGTCGTAGTTCCCGGGCCAGCTGGACATCTGGCCGCGGTCCAGGTCGATGATGCGCGTGGCGACGCGGTTCACGAACTCGCGGTCGTGGCTGACGAAGAGCATGGCGCCACGGAATTCCAGCAGCCGCTGCTCCAGCCATTCGATGGTGGTGATGTCCAGATGGTTGGTGGGCTCATCGAGCAGCAGCAGGTCCGGCTCTATGACCAGTGCGCGCGCCAGCAGCGTGCGCCGGCGCCAGCCGCCGGACAGGCTTTCGTATGCCGCATCGCCGTCCAGGCCCAGCTGCGACAGCACGATTTCGACGCGGGTCGGGATTTCCCAGTCTTCCAGCCCCTGGGCCTGCTGCAGCAGGCCGGCTTCCACCACGTCCCGCACGCTGGCGGCCGCCACCGTCACGATGTCCTGCTCCAGCATCGACACCTTGGCGCCCGGCCGCAGCCACACGCCGCCGGAATCCGGCAGCAGTTGTCGGCTGGCGAGGCGCAAAGTTGAGCTCTTTCCTTCGCCATTGCGACCCACGACACAGACGCGCTCGCCTGGCTCTACCTGCAGCGCCGCATGGCTCAGCAGGGGGCGCGAACCGAAGGCCAGCGAAACATCGTCGAGACGCAGTACCGGTGGCATATCAGGTGCCGCCAAACGTGAAGCCGGTCCGCAACCCCGGGGCGTTCACGGCCGATAATTGATTCTGTTTAGTCGCGTGCATTCCTGAAGGTTCCGCAGTGTTTGCAATCATCGGCACATTGGTCGTCCTGGGCTCGGTCATCGGCGGCTTCCTGATGGGGGGCAGCAGCATCCTGCTGCTGTGGCACCCGCTGGAGATCGTGGTGATCATCGGCGGCGCGCTGGGGGCCTTCCTGATCAGTAATCCCTTCAAGGTGGTCAAGTCCGCCTTCACCGGCGCGCTGGGCGTGGCCAAGGGTTCCCGTTACGGGCGCGCAGAATACATCCTGTTGCTGAAACTGGTGTACGACATTCTGGTGATGGCCCGCAAGGAAGGCGTGCTGGCCATCGAACGGCACATCGAGGACCCGGACAAGAGCGATATCTTCAAGAAGTATCCGGCCATCCAGGCCGACCATCACATGATGGAATTCATCACCGACTGCCTGCGGCTGATTTCCGGCGGCAACCTGGATCCGCACGAGCTGGAGAGCCTGCTCGAATACGAGCTGGAGACGCATCACAAGGAATCGGCCGAACCTTCGCATGCGGTGCAGCGGGTGGCCGATGCGCTGCCCGGCTTCGGCATCGTCGCGGCGGTGCTGGGCATCGTCAGCACCATGGCAGCCATCGAGGGTTCGAGCACGGCCGAGATCGGCCACAGGGTGGGCGCCGCGCTGGTGGGTACCTTCCTCGGCATTCTGGTGGCTTATGGACTGGTGGGCCCGATTGCAGCCGCCATGGAGCACAAGGCGCATGAGGAGTCCAAGGCCTTCGAAGTGGTGAAGATGGCGCTGGTGGCCAGCGTGCGTGGCTATCCGCCGCCGGTGGCCGTGGAATTCGCGCGCAAGCTGCTGTTCAGCGGCGTGCGCCCGAACTTCAAGGACCTGGAGCAGGAACTGCGCGGCAAGAAGCCGGCCGTATAGCGCGCGGGAGAAGCCACCGTGGCCGACGACAAACTCCGCCCCATCATCATCGTCAAGCGCAAGCGCGGTGGCGGCGGCGGCCATCATGGCGGCGCATGGAAGGTGGCTTACGCGGACTTCGTCACCGCGATGATGGCCTTCTTCATGGTGATGTGGCTGGTCGCCTCCGTCACCAAGGAACAGCGCGCCGCGATGTTCGAATACTTCAAGAACCCGAGCATGGAACCCGGCAGGAGCATCAAGTCGGCTCCGGGACAGGCGGGCCCGGGCGGAGCCAGCACTTCCGTCATCAACATGGGCGGCGGCATGGATGCACCGAAGACCATGGATACACCGGACGAGGGCCTGGCGAAGAAGTTGCCGAACGCCACAGAGGAAGAAGCGCGGCGCATTGCGCGCGAAGCCGAGAAGAAACAGCTCGAGTCGCTGCTGCAGGAGCTGCGCGAAGCCATCGACAAGAGCCAGGCGCTGGAGCCTTTCAAGGACCAGCTGCTGCTGGATATCTCCCCCGAAGGGCTGCGCATCCAGATCGTCGACAAGCAGAACCGCCCCATGTTTGACCTGGGCAAGTCCGCGCTGAAGGACTACACCACGCAGATCCTGCGTGAGGTGGCCAAGTACCTGAACACCGTTCCCAACCGCATCAGCCTCAGCGGCCACACCGATCGCAACGCCTATGGCGGCACGCGCAGCTATACCAACTGGGAGCTATCCGCCGATCGCGCCAATGCTGCGCGGCGCGCGCTGCTGGATGGCGGCCTGGAGCCGGAGAAGATCACGCGCGTCGTAGGGCTGGCTTCATCGGTGCTGTTTGACAAGGCCAATCCTTTCAACCCGATCAACCGGCGCATCAGCATCATCGTGATGACCAAAAGTGCGGAGGCGACGGCGCTGTCGACGGATGCGCCGGATGTGGAAACGGCGCGCGAGGCGATCGAATCCGGAGCGCAGGCGGCCAATGCGCCGACTGATCCGGCGGGAGCGACTACCGCGGGCGCAACTGCGGCGCCAGTGACGCCGGCGTCTGTCGACGCGCTGGCGCAGCCATCACCGGCCGCATCCGTGGCAGCGCAGATTGCAGCGGGGCAGTCGGCCCAGCGTCCGGCTGCCGTGGCGCCCCAGCAGGTGGCGGCGGCCGCGGAAGCCGCGTTGAAGGCCGCGGCACACTGATCCCGCGACGCGGTGACAGGCCGCGCCAGCCTGCCTACACTGCTCGTGCATGCAAGGTATCGGCGTCGCCTCACTCATCGTCCTGGTCAGCAATATCGGCCTGAGCCTGGCTGGCCTGTTCCTGGCGCCGCGCATCATCGAGCGCTGCCTGTTCCGGCCTTACGAGTTTGCGCAGGGCCGCAGCCGCATCACCCTCATCACCAGCGGGTTCGTGCATGCGGACCTGCCGCACCTGCTGTTCAACATGATCACCTTCTGGTACTTCGGCGTGCCGCTGGAGCGGCGCATCGGCACGGCCATGTTCGTGCTGCTGTACCTGGCCGGGCTGCTGCTGAGCCAGTACGGGTCCTATCGCAAGCACCGCAATGACCCTGCATATGCCACGCTGGGCGCATCGGGCGCAATTTCTGCGGTTCTGTTCGCTTATATCGTCTACTGGCCAACGCACAGCCTGTACATGTTCTTCATTCCGGTGCCCATACCCGCGCCGGTGTTCGGCGTGCTCTACCTGGCGTACACCATGTGGTCCGCGCGGCAGAGCCGCGACCGCATCAACCATGACGCGCATCTGGGTGGCGCGCTGACGGGGCTGGCGTTCGTGGCCGTCTTCGATCCACAGGCTTATGTTCGCGCCTGGGAACTTGTGGCCCGTTGAACGCTATGTGCTGGCAGCTGGCGCTGGTGGGCCGACCTTGCGGATAGCGTACAGCGCAATGCAGTGGCGCTTAACAAGGACGAAGTGTTGATGCCCGGGCGTGATATCAGGCTCATGTTCCGCGCGCGCCTCGACTGATAACCAGCCAGGGGACGCGCGATGCTGCCATCCCCAACGGCAGCCTGTTTTTTGTACGCTCAGCAAAAGTCGCGGGAGAAGAGCATGGCGATCAAACATTTCAGAACGCCCAGCATGGGTGGCTGGCGGCGCACCGCAGCAGCTGTGTTGCTGGGGGCCGCAGCGCTCTCGGCCTGCACGCAGCGCGGCAGCAGCAGTGCTCCGGTAGCGGTTGCCGAAGGCAAGCGCCCGAATGTGCTGTTCATCCTCGCTGACGACCTGGGCTACGCGGACCTGGGCATATTCGGTAGCGAGATCCCCACGCCGAACCTGGATCAGCTGGCAAAGAGCGGCATGCTGCTGACCAATTTCTACGCCGCCATGACCTGCTCGCCCACGCGCGCCATGGTGATGTCCGGCATGGACCATCACCTGGCCGGACTGGGCGTCATGGGCGCTCCCACCCGTGCAGACCAGAAAGGCAAGCCCGGCTACGAGGGCTTCCTGAACTTCCGCATCGCGTCACTGGCGGATCTGATGACGGACGCGGGCTACAACACCTACATGGTGGGCAAGTGGCACCTGGGAGATGACGTGGAAACCGGGCCGCACGCCCGCGGCTTCCGGCGCGTGTTCGCCTCCTTCGATGGCGCGGCGCACCTGGGCGGCTGGGACTGGCGCGGCCCGCAGCCGGCCAAGTACTGGGACAACGACAAGGTCGTGAACGTGGGCGATGACTGGTACACCACGCGCGACTACACGAAGAAAATGCTGGGTTACATGGAGCAGGACCGCGCCGAGGGCAAGCCCTTCTTTGCTTACATGGCCTACACCGCTCCACATTGGCCGCTGCAGGCGCCCAAGGCTTCCATCGCCAGATTCAAGGGCCGGTATGACGCGGGCTACGAGGCGCTGTACGCCGCGCGTTTCGCGAAGCAGAAGCAGCTGGGCCTGGTGCCGAAGGATGCGCAGCCCATCGACAACGCGCGCTTCAAGCCCCGCTGGAGCGAACTTGCCACCGAACAGAAACAGATGGAATCACGGCGCATGGAAGTCTACGCCGCGATGGTCAGCGACCTGGACACCTACGTGGGTGAGGTCATCGCCTACCTGAAGAAGACCGGGCAGTTCGACAACACCTTCATCATGTTCGCGTCGGACAATGGTGCGGAGTCCGGCCGCCGCGACCTGCAGCCGCCGATCCGCGATCACATCGGCAAGGAATACGACCACAGCCTGGAGAACCTGGGCAGTTCCACCTCCTATGTGATGTACGGCCCGAACTGGGCCAGCGCCAGTGCCGCGCCGTTCTTCCGCCACAAGTTCACTGGTTTCGAAGGCGGCATCCACGTGCCAGCCTTCGTGCACTACCCACGCAAGGTTGCTGGCGGTACGCGCAGCAATGCCTATGGTTCCGTCATGGACCTGCTGCCCACCTTCCTGGCTGTAGCCGGCACGCAGCATCCTGGCGCGACGTACCGCGGCAAGCCCGTACTGCCGCCGCAGGGCAGGTCATTGTTGCCGCTGCTGTACGGGCAGGAGCAAGCCGTGCATCCGGCCGATGAACTGCACGGCGCTGAGCTGTTCGGTTACCGCAGCGTCCGCCAGGGCGACTGGAAGATCGTCTGGGACCAGGCGCTGCCAGCGCCGCAGCGGCACTGGCAGATGTTCAACATGGCCAGGGACTTCGAGGAACAGCACGACCTCGCGGCCAGCAATCCCGATCAGTTCGCCGCGATGCAGAAAGGGTGGACGGAGTACGCCACCCAGAACGGCGTGGTCTACTGAGCGAGGGTGACTTTCTCCACATCGATCTCCGGCGGGTGGGCGGCGTCCTTGTCCACTTCACCGGAGATCATCACCCTGGTGGTGGCGGCCACCGGCTTGCCGGCGGGAAAGTCTTTTGCGTCGATTTCCACCTGGATCTCGCCGGTGTCGTCGCGGAAGAGGTAAGTCTCCTTTCCGGTCTGCTTCACGATCAGGCCTGTGAGATGCACCGGCTGGTCATCCACCGGGTTCTTCAGCACTTCGGCCACCGTATGCGCCATGGGACTGGCTGTCTTGGGCGCTCCCGGTCCGGTGTACTGCGCCAGTGCAGGTGAAGCGACGGCCAGACCCAGCAGTATGGCTCCTGCCTTCTTGCCGAGAATATTCATGAGTGCCTCCTGGCAGTTGATCGGCCAGTACCGTACTAAGGGCGATGTCTGGATGTCCAGCGGACCCAAGGCCTCAGGAGCCTAGGCGGTATTGATTACACCCGGGTAGGCGACGAGAATGAATCCGTCGCGGGGTTCGTATAGTGGTAATACCCAAGCTTCCCAAGCTTGAGCTACGGGTTCGATTCCCGTACCCCGCTCCAATGAAATACTCGATGGAAGTCCGTGGACTTGCCGTCAGGCGGCAACGAGACCCCAATGCGCGTTCACGTCATCCAGGACGACATTACGACCTTGGCGATGGATGCCATCGTCAACGCAGCGACCACTTCTTTATTGGGCGGCGGTGGCGTCGATGGCGCAATTCATCTCGCCGCGGGTCCGGATCTGGTTCAAGAGTGCCGCATGCTTCAAGGCTGCAGGCCTGGGGAAGCCAAGATCACAAACGCCTATCGGCTGCCTGCTCGACATATCATCCATACCGTGGGTCCTGTTTGGCAGGGAGGCGCGCGTGGAGAGGCCGATACGCTGGCGTCCTGCTACCGCCGAAGCCTTGAGGTGGCCAGCGCTCATGGCCTGAAGACGATCGCGTTCCCAAGTATCAGTACTGGCAAGTTTCGGTACCCTGTTGATCTTGCGGCTGAGGTCGCCGTGAAGACTGTGCTCGCGTTTCAGAATGGTCCAGCGGCATTGGAAGAAGTCGTATTCTGTTGTTTCTCCAGCACCGATTTGGCGGTGTATCAGAGTGCCCTTGCCAAAGGTGCCGCCTAGTTTCAACCCCGAAGTGCAACCGTGTTGATCATCCGCCGCCCGGCGCGCGCAGCGAAAGCATCGAGCGCGGCGATGATTTCCGGCGCGAACCAGATCCGGTTGCGCCGTCCGGCACCGGCCTGTTCCAGTATCCCCACTTCCGAGAGTTGATCAACGGCACGCTGTGCTGCCGATAGCGCCACGCCCAACACCTGCTGTATGTGTGGGATGAGGATCGCTGGCTGGTTTAAGAGATAGGGGAGGAATCGTCGCGCCGCCGATCCCTGCCGCGAAGCAAGGCGGCCGGACCACTCCTGGTAGATGGCATCCCGCGATGTTGCACCACTTTATTGATTAAAGTGGTGCATGATCGACGCAGCCGCCGCATCGAAGCGTATGAGCTTGGCTGCTTCGAGCCGCTCCCGCGGTTCGATCAAGCGCATTCCTCCTAGCGGAAGATGCCGCGCTCCATCGCCGTGCCATGCCCGATGGGGCGACCGATGGCCAGCCACACACTCCATGCATCGGTGGAAGTCTTGCCATAGCCGATGGTCAGCGGACCGACCGGCGTACTGCCCGTCAGGTACAGCGAGCCGCCATAGATGGTGAGGTCGTCTTGTTCCGTGTCGAGTGGATTCACATTGGTCAGCTGCGCCGCCTGCAGGCGCAAGCCCACGTAGACGGCCTGGCCGCGCAGCGACACGATGTCGCCCAGCTTGTGCAGATAGCTGGCGCTGAGCGTGGCGTAGTCCGTGGTGCGCATCTCGCCCAGCTCGAAGCCGGGGAAACTGCTCGGCCCACCGAGGGTGTACATCCGGTCGAAGGGCAGGTGGCTGTTGAAATCCGTGCCACCCGCCAATGTGGTCCAGATCAGGTTCTTGCCTACCGGCAGCACCGCAGCCAGAGCCGCCTCGCCGCGCTGCCAGTTCCTGTCGCCACCGAGCGAGTCGTCTGAAAGCGTGTACTCCAGCGAGGCAGCAATCCCCTTCGTGGCACTGAAGCGCTTGTCGCGGCTGTCGTGGGTGAGGTTGAACGTGACGCCGGCGTCATGGTGGGTGCCTTCGGGAAGGACATCCGGCCCTGTGTCGCGCTTGTAGTCGCGATCCACATAGGCGTATCCCAGCCGTGCCTGCGTGTACTTGCCCATGTTGCGGCCGATATCGGTGCTGACGCCCCAGTCACGGTAGATGTACTTGGCGAGCCGGTCGCCGGCGACATAGACGTCATCCAGGACCTGGCTCATGCCGAGGCGCGGTTCGACGAACCACTTCTGCGCTACATCCATGGGTTGGTAGAAGCGCGTCTCGAGCTTGGATTCGTAGCCCAGCTGCAGTTCGTTCTGCCACTCGCCGCCGCGGGAGTTGAGCCAGGGATGCGTGTGCTGGGCATTCACCACGAAGGCCAGGTCGCCGCCATTCGATGCATAGACGCCCAGATCGAACTTAAGGTAGTTCGGGCCCCAGGGTTTCTCGTGGGGCTGCCACTCCAGGGTCGCGTCCTGTGGATCGCCGGTCAGCGTGTAACCGACAGACTCGAAATCCTGCAGCGCCGACAGGCGCAGTGCGTCCTCGCTTATCTTTTCGACGCCGACCATGTCGCCGGCCTTCACCATCGTGCGGGTCTGCAGGTAGTCGGGGTTCACGCGATTGAGCCCCTTGAACGTCACATCTGCCAGCCGCACCTCGACGTTCTGGCTGGAGGCGACGCGCTGGCGCCAATGCGCATATTCTTCTTCCGACAGCGAATACCGCCGCAGCGAATCAGCCGCCTTGCGTGCCGCGACCTCACCCAGCGGAATGGTCTCGGGCACGCGCTCGAAAGAGGCCGTGGTGATATCGCCCGTGAAGGTGTCGATGAGCACGTCGCGATCGGTCATGGTCGCCAGCTGTGCGTCTTCGTTGGCGCGGATCATCACATCGGTGCTGCGCGTGAGCAGCTGCACGGCGCTGCGCAGGTCGCCCTCCTTGATGTCCGGCTCGACGAGGTTGGAAACGATCACCACATCAGCGCACAGTCCGCGGGCAACATCGATGGGAATGTTGCGCACCATGCCGCCGTCGGCGAGTACCTGGCCATTGAGCGAGACCGGGGCGAACGCTCCGGGAATGGCCATGCTGGCACGCATGGCCGTGGCGACGTCGCCATTGGCCAGCACCACCATCTTGCCGGAGAGCATGTCGGTGGCCACGGCACGGAAGGGGATGGGGAGCTTGTCGAAGTCGGCTTCCATGCGGGCGCGCGCCACGTAGATGCGCAGCAGGTTCTCGATGCGCGCCGTGTCGACGATTCCTCCCGGCACGATGATGCGCCCGCCCCGCAGGCCGAACTCCAGTTCGTTGCTGTAGGTGACATCGGCGCGCTTCTGCTCGATCGGCTCCAGGTCGCGCCGTCCGGCGCTGCCGATCACGGAATTCCACTTCACGCCGACCAGGAACTTCTCGATCTCCCCGGCGGATTGCCCGGAGGCGTAGCCTGCGCCGACCAGCGCACCCATGCTGGTGCCCGCGATGCAATCCACCGGCACGCGCAGTTCCTCGAGCACCTTGAGCACGCCCACGTGTGCACCGCCCTTGGCCCCGCCGCCGGCAAGCACCAGCCCGATGCGGGGCCGGGAGGCGGGCGGCGCGGCCTCCTGCGCGCGCAATGCCGGCACTGTCAGGACCACGGCCGCAAAGACGCTCAGCAATCTGCCGAGAAATGGTCTTGTGCGGCACTGCATGTAGAGGCGTCCTGGTGCGGAAAATCCGGCGTCAGGATATCAGTATCGACGGGTGCCGGGCGCGGTCCGCTTTCCTGCCTGCCATATCCTTGCACGGAGCAGCGCGCTAATCTCGGCGCAAAATTCAGGAGCGAAGCATGCCCCGGAAAATAGTACCCGTGCAGAAACCGCTGGCGAGTGTGAAGGGCAGGACTGCATTCGTCACCGGCGGTTCCAGCGGCGTCGGCCTGGGCATTGCGCGTTCGCTGTCGGCCGCCGGAATGAAAGTGGCCTTCACCTATCGCAGTGCGGCGCACCGTGACGCTGCCCTGGCGACATTTCCCGGGGACAATCCGGGCCTGCACGCCATTTCACTGGATACCACCGATCGTGAAGGCATGGTGCGCGCCGCCGATGAAGTCGAGGCCGTGTTCGGTCCGGTGCACCTGCTGTGCAACAACGCCGGGGTCGGCCTGCCGGCGCTGCTGTCGGATGTTTCATGGCGCGACTGGGACTGGGCCGTGGATGTGAACATCAACGGCGTGTTCAACGGTGTGCGCACCTTCCTGCCGCGCATGCTGAAGCACGGCGAAGGCGCGCACATCATGGCCACCTCTTCATCCGCCGGCATCGTTGCGGGCACGCTGGGTGTCTATGCCACTACCAAGTTCGCGGTCGTGGGCATGATGGAATCGCTGCGCGCGGAAATGGTGGGCCGCAATATCGGCGTATCGGTTTTCTGTCCCGGGCTGGTGCGTTCCGAAATCTTTGCGTTCGAGCGCAATCGCCCGGCCTCGCACGGCGCGGTGCAGGGCCATTCCGGGCCGCCGCCGCTGCTGGAAGGATCAGGCCCGGTGGACCTCATGGGATCGGCGATGGATCCCATGGAGGCGGGCCGCCAGGTGCTGGAGGGCATCCGGCGCAACGATCTCTATATTCTTTCCCATCCGGAGTTCGAGCCGGTGGTGCGCGAGCGGGTGAAGCTGCTGCTGGGGTCTTTCTCGAAGCGTGCGGTGCCTGCGGCACGGCGGCTGGCGACGCAGTTCATCACGCCCGACATCTATGCGGCAGACCTGGGCAAGAAACGTAGCAAGGTCAGTGCCGCGGCACCCAAGGCCAAGACAAAAGCCAAGGCAAAAGCAAAAGCAAAACGTCGGCGGTAACCGCCGCGTCGATGAACTGCGCTCAGCCCTCTCCCAGCTGCTGGCGCAGCCGTTCCAGGAAGGCCAGCCTGCGGCGCTGCAGCTGCGCGTTGACCAGCATGCCGATGGCATAGAGCGGTGCGCCGATCCAGCCGGCGATGATCATTGCCGGGGTGTCCAGCAGCTGCTGCCACTCCACGCCCAGCAGCCGCTGCCGCCATGCCAGCGAGCCGATCAGGCCGGCGATGTACAGCACGATGCCGATGGGCGCGGCGACAATCACCGAACGACAGCGCCGGATCGACACATCCAGGCAGGCGGCCAGCGATTCATCACGCGGCCGCCAGGTGCCGCGCGACAGCCACATGGCCACCAGCCACACCAGCAGCGCGAAGGCGGCGGTGTAGAAAACCGCAAACCACGCGCCTGGCTGCCCGCTGCGCAGTGCGTGAAAGGCCGTTGCGCCGATGATCAGCAAGGTGCCGATCGATAGCGCGATGAGGGTGTGGGTGTGGGCACGCGTATCGGCGGCCACGCGTTGCCGCAATGCTGCTGCATCGGCATCCGGGACGGGCTGTTCCTGCCACTGCTGGCGCAGGCGATTCAGTTCGGGCATCGCATTCACGGGCTTTCTCCCATCAGTCTCTTCAGCGTGGTGCGTGCCCGGTTCAGGCGCACGCCGACGTTGGTCTCGGTAATGCCGAGCACCGAGGCAATTTCCTGGTAATCCATGTCTTCCAGTGCCAGTACGATCACCTGCCGCTGGATCAGCGGCAGCCGCTGGACGGCCTGCAGCAGGCGGGTCGATTCCTGCGCCTGGCCCAGCGCCTGGTCGATGGGCCGGGTGTCGTCGGCCGGGTCCAGCTCCATGGCCTGCAGCGACTCCATCGGCCGCCGGCGGGCGATATGGTTGATGCAGCGGTTGTGGGCAATGCGGAACAGGAAGGTCCGTTCCGAGCACTCCCCGCGGAACCGGGGCAGGGCCTGCCACAGGGCCAGCGCGATTTCCTGCAGCAGGTCGTCCCGCTCCCCGGTGCTGCCGCCATAGCTGCCGGCCAGCCGCCCCAGCGCCGGCAGGTTCGCCTTGAGCAGCACCAGGAAGCGCTGCTCGCGTACGGGATCGGTCATGGAAGCCCTTGCATCATCAAAACCGATAGTCCGGCATGCGAACTACTTCTTACAATGCACGGTTCCGGAAGGCCGCTGTAATAAAGGCGGGGTAGGCCGGACTACCCGCCGTACAGGGTCCCGCGTGGACCGATGGGTGGGTGCATGAACAATCTGGCATTGCTGTCCGCGCTGGTCTTCGAACCGCGCAAGGCATTTGACGAAATCGCACAGCGGCCGCGGTTCTGGTTTCCGCTGCTGCTGCTGCTGGTCGCCAGCGTCGGCCTGTCCCTGTGGTACGTCAGCGTCGTGGACATCCAGTGGCTGACCGACCAGACCCTGCGCGCGAGCAGCTTCGCGAAACGGCTCACCGAAGCGCAGATGGAGGAAGCCATCGCGCGCAGCGGCCGCGGCGCCGCCATCGCGCAGGCCGTCATCGTCGGCTCGCTGGGCCTGGTGGTGCTGCGCCTGCTGGAGTCGGTGTACCTGCTGCTGTCCGGCAAGATCACCAATGTGCAGCGCAGTTTCCGGCAATGGTTCGCGTTCAGCTGCTGGACCAGCCTGCCAGGCGTGCTGGCCGTGGTGCCGGCTGCGCTGGTGCTGCTCAGTGCCACCAGTCCCCAGATTCCGCAGGCGGACCTGCAGCCGCTGTCCTTCAACAATCTGCTGCTGCACCTCGCGCCCACGGATTCGGGTTACCTGCTGTGGAGCAATTTTGGCGTGCTGTCGGTGGCATCCCTGTACCTGTCCTCGCTGGGCGTGAAGCTCTGGTCCGGCAGGTCCTGGTTGTTCAGCGTGCTGTTCGCCACCCTGCCGGTGCTGCTGGTTGTCGGCATCGTGTTAATCCGTAGCTAGAGGCCTCCATGACACGAAGCGGCAAGATCTTGGTTGTTGGGTTGATTGTGCTGGTGCTGGCCGTGCCTGTGGCCGTGCGCAAGATGCGCGGCGGCAACGAGAAGGAAGCAGAAATCCAGACCGTGCAGACGCACGTCATCACGCCCACCATCCTGGCCTCCGGCAGCCTCACCTACCAGACCGAGATCCGCATGGTGTCGGAGGTCATGGGACGCGTGAAGGAGCTGAACGTGAAGGAGGGCGACCAGGTGAAGCAGGGCGATGTGCTGCTGCGCCTGGACCCCGCCACCGTGCAGGCCCAGGTGGATGCGCTGGAGGCCGGGCTGCGCCAGTCGAACCTGGCCATCGAACGGCAGCGCGTCACCAACGAGACGGCGGAAACGAAATGGAAGCGTTACCAGCAGCTGCGTGAATCGGGGGTCATCGACGCCAACAGCTACGATGAGATCCGTTCGCAGCGCGACCAGGCCAGGGTCGACCTGAACAGCTCCATGCAGCAGGCCATGCAGACCGAGGCGCAGCTCAAGCAGGCGCGCGAGCAGCTGGCCAAGACGGTGCTGCGGGCGCCGATCAACGGCCGCGTCACCCAGCTCACCATCAAGAGTGGCGAAACGGCAGTGCCCAGCGTCACGAGCATCGCCGGATCGGACCTGATGATCATCGCCGATACCTCGAACCTGTATGCCGAGGTGAACGTCAACGAGACCGACGTGGCGCGCATCGTGCCGGGCCAGCAGGCAAAGATCGTTCCGGCCGCATTCCCCGACAGTTCCTGGACCGGCGTGGTCGAGACGGTGGCCGTGTCGCCACGCCAGGTGCAGGGCCAGGGCAAGAGCTATCCGGTCAAGATCCGGCTGAGCGCTTCGGAGGATCTGAAATTCCACACCGGCATGAGCTGCCGCGCCGAGATCGCGACGCGCGGCACGGATGCCAAGCCCGTGGTGGCCGTGCCCGTACAGGCCGTGAAATACGAGGAAGCGGAAGAGCGTGATGCGCCGGCCAAGGCCAGCGTCTTCGTGGTGAAGGATGGAAAGGTCACCAAGCGCGCGGTCGAAACCGACATCGCCGATGACAGTTTCATCGCCATCACCAAGGGCGTGAAGGACGGTGAGCAGATCGTTGTCGGTCCGGCACGGGTGCTGCGCTTCCTGAACGATGGCGAGCACGTGCGCGCCATGGCAGCGGAGGAAGCGGCAGCGGCGGATGCCGCGAAGCCGGGTGAGAAGAAGGCCGGTAACGGGGTCTGGAACCCTTGATCGAGCTCACCGGCATTTCCAAGCTCTACCAGCTTGGCGGCGTCGAGTATCCGGCGCTGTCGGATGTGTCGCTGTCGATCAGGCGCAACGAGTTCATGGCGCTGACCGGTGCCTCGGGCTCCGGCAAGTCGACGATGATGAATATCATCGGCTGCCTGGACTCGCCCACGGCCGGAACCTATTCGCTCGACGGCGAGCAGGTGGCCGGTCTCGACGAAGAGGCGCTGGCCTCGGTGCGCAACCGCAAGATCGGCTTCGTCTTCCAGAACTTCTATCTGATGCCGCGCATGACCGCGATCGACAATGTGGCGCAGCCGCTGATCTATCGCGGTATCGCGCCTTCGCTGCGACGCGCACATGCCGAGCGCGCGCTGCAGCGCGTGGGCCTGGGTGACCGCATGCGCCACCGCCCGAACGAGATGTCCGGCGGCCAGCGCCAGCGAGTCGCGGTGGCGCGGGCACTGGTCGGTCAGCCGGAACTGCTGCTGGCCGACGAGCCCACCGGGAACCTCGACAGCCGCACCGCGCGCGAAATACTGGACCTGTTCAGGCAGCTGCACGACGAAGGCCAGACCGTGGTGATCGTGACGCACGATCCCAGCGTGGCCGCCTGCTGCAAGCGACTGGTGCGGCTGCACGATGGCCACATCGCGGAGGACCGCGATGTCTGAGCAAGCTGCAACGCCTTTGCCGGCGCCCACGCTGGTGGAGGATGCGGGTGCGTCACGCCGCCTGCTCTACGCGCTGCAGGAGTGCCTGCGCTCGGCGATAGCCGCCATTCTCTCGCACCGGCTGCGCAGCTTCCTGACCATGCTGGGCGTGATCATCGGCGTGGCCTCGGTGATCTGCGTCATCGCGATGGTGCAGGGCATGTCCAGCCGCATCTCGCAGCTGTTCGAGGGGCTGGGATCAAGCACGCTGACATTGCAGGCCGATACGCCGCTGGAAGATCGCCTGCGCGGCCAGATCAATCGCCTGCGGCTCACCGATGTGGATGAGCTGCGATACCGTGTTGATGGCATCTCGCATATCACCCCCATCGTGCCGGTATCGGCGGGTCAGGTGTTCTGGGGAGCGCAGAGCGCAGCCGGCCAGTTCTTTGGCACCACCGAGAGCCTGCAGGAAGTGCAGCATCTGTTTCCGCGCACCGGCCGTTTCATCACCAAGAGCGATGACGACAGCCGCCGCCGCGTGGTGGTGCTGGGCGACAAGATCCGCAAGGACCTGAAGCTGCCCGAGCGCCCGGAGGGTGAGTTCGTGCAGCTGGGGCGCGAGTGGTTCAAGGTCATCGGCGTAATGGAGCCGCGCGGGGAGGTATTCGGCCAGAACCTCGACCTGTTCATGCTGATGCCCTACCAGACGGCGCTGACCTTCAGCGCGGCGCAGGTGCGCCCGGACTTCAACATCACCTTCGTGGTGGACGATCCGGATGCAGTGGACAACGTGAAGCAGCGCGTGATCTCGCTGATCCGCCGTGCGCACGGCCTGAAGAAGGACGACCCCAACGACTTCCAGGTGCAGGCTTCCGATTCCATCGCCAAGACCTTTGCGCAGATCACCGGCATGGTCACGCTGGTGGTTGGCGGCGTGGTCGGCATTTCGCTGCTGGTGGGCGGCATCGGCATCATGAACATCATGCTGGTGTCAGTCACCGAGCGGACGCGCGAGATCGGCATCGCCAAGGCGCTGGGCGCGCCGCGACGTTTCATACTGCTGCAGTTTCTGATCGAGGCAATGGTGTTGGCCGTGATCGGCGGCATCATCGGCATGCTGCTTGGCTTCGGGCTGGCCTACGGCGTATCGGCGCTGATACCCAATTTTCCGCCGCCTTCCGTGCCGTGGTGGGCCGTGGTGGGCTCTGCGCTGTTCTCGATGCTGATCGGCATGGTTTTCGGCATCCTGCCGGCCAGCAAGGCAGCCAATCTCGCGCCCATAGACGCCCTGCGCTACGAATAGTTCGCGGGCACCGCCCTGGCGGGTCCCGGCCACCGGCCTGCGCTTCCCGGGGCCGGAGGTCTGTGCTGTAATTCCGCGCCCTTCGACCCGCGGTAGATTCATGCAGTTGCCCTTCAGCCTGCGGCGCCCCGCCGCGATCCTGGTTTCCTCGCTCTTGCTGGCGGGCATGGCGCCGCATGACGCCCAGGCGCACAACGAAGCTGCCAATGTGATTTCGGTGGTGGATCTGACCTCCACCGCGGTTGCAGAGGCGCCAGCGGTTATCCGCGGCAACCTGCTGCTGGCCACTGACGGCAACTTCTATTCCATTTCCTCCGCCGGCGGCAACGGCCGCGGTGCCATCGCGCGCATTGCGCCCGACGGCAACATGAACGTGGTGTATACGCTGCTGGAAAATGACCAGGGCGCAAGCTCTTACGCCGAGTTGATGCAGGCCAGTGACGGCAATCTGTATGGCACGACCTTCGTCGGTGGCGAGAAGGGTCTGGGCGTCATCTTCCGCGTGACGCTGGCCGGCGAATACAAGGTGCTGCGCTCACTGGGTCAGACCAAGGTCGATGCCCAGCGGCCCTACGCCGGCCTGGTGCAGGCGCCCGATGGCAATCTTTATGGTTCAACGCTGCGCGGCGGCGTCAACGACAAGGGCACGCTCTTCCGCATAACGCTGGACGGCACTTACACCGTGCTGCACAGCTTCGATGGCAATGATGGTGAGAATCCGGAGGGCACGCTGATCGTGGGCCCTGATGGCAATCTGTACGGCACGACGCTGCAGGGCGGCAGCAGCGGTCGCGGCAGCGTGTATCGCACGACGACTGACGGCACAGTGACGACGCTGTATTCGTTCCCGTCACTGAGTGCGTTCAGCACGCTTGGCCTTGCCATCAACGCCACGGGCGCCAATCCACGCGCCGGCCTGCTGTTGTCCACCGACGGCAACTACTACGGCACGGCGTATCAGGGCGGCGCGAACGGTTACGGCACTTTCTTCCGGATGACCCCGACGGGTGAGGTGACCGTGTTGCATGCCTTCACGGGCCCGTTGGCCGGTGCGGGCTTCCCGTTGTCCAGCGTCACGCAGGATGCGGCAGGCAATTTCTATGGCACGACGGAGCACGGCGGTTCGATCAACCAGGGCGCGGCATGGCGTGTCAGTCCCTCAGGACAGTTCAGCCTGCTGCACAGCTTTATCGGCAGTCCCATCGATGGCAACACGCCCTATGCGTCGCTCGTTGTCCTGGATGGTTACCTGTATGGCGTCACGTCGTCCGATTTGCTGGTGGGGAGCGGGGCGATCTTCAAGCTTGATCCGGGCGTCGGCGATGTGTTGCCGGTCGAGTTCTCGCTTGCGCCCGCGGAAATCACCATCGGCGCTTCCACCACACTGACCTGGTCTTCCGCCAGCGCCACCTCCTGTGCCGCGAGTGGCGGCTGGAACGATACCATCGGGACCTCCGGCACGCAGGTGGTCACGCCTCCGTCGGTGGGCATCTACACTTACATACTCACCTGCACCGACGGTGCGGGTGTTGTGCGCACGGCCTACGCCGCAGTGGGCGTCAAGTCCCCGCCGGCCGAGTCAGTCGATGGCAGTGGCGGCGGAGGCGCATTGTCGGTTTCGGCACTGCTGCTGCTCGGCGCACTGGCCCTTCGCAAGAAGTATTTGTTCCAGGGAGTTTCCTAAAATCATGTCCGTTATCAATGCCACCGCCGAGCAGATCCGCGCGCTGCTCAAGAATGCCTCGATCGAAATGACCTGCAAGGACACGGGCGATCTGGCCGAAGCCGCCACGCTCGTGCCCAAGGGCACGGACATCTTCATCGCGCTGTTCCCGAACCAGACCTGGGACGACCTGACCGTCGCCGCCAAGGCCGTGGGCGAAGCCGGCTTCAATGCCGTGCCGCACGTGCCGGCGCGGCGGATCAAGGACCGCGCCGAAGTGGCGGAGATCGCGCGCAAGCTCACGCAGGTGGCGGGCGCGAAGAAGATGCTGCTGATCGCCGGCGACATGCCCTCGCCCGAAGGTGCGTTCGATTCCACCATCGGCGTGCTGGAGACTGGCGAGTTCGCCAAAGCCGGCATCAAGACCTTCTACATGGCCGGCCATCCGGAAGGCCACGCGCACATGACCGCTGACCAGCAGCGGCAGTTCGAGGCGCGCAAGGTCGCGTTGTCGAAGGAGCAGGGCTTCGAGCTGAAGTTCACCACGCAGGTGTGCTTCGAATCCGAGCCCATCATCGCGTGGGAAAAGACCATGCGCGCCAACGGCATCCAGAACACCATCCGCCCCGGCCTCGGTGGCCCCGCCAGCATCAAGACATTGCTGCGCTACGCGAAGATCTGCGGCGCCGGCGCATCCATCCGTGCACTGACCAGCGGCAAGGCCAGCCTCATCGCCAGCCTGCTGAAGGATAGCGGTCCGGAAGAAGTGGTCACGCAGCTCGCCGCTGCCACGGGCAGTGGTTCCAACTTCGAGTCGGTACACCTGTTCGCCTTCGGTGGTTTCCTGAAGACCACGAAGTGGGTCTCGGCCGTGCAGAACGGCCGGTTCACGCTGAACCCGAAGGACGGGGATTTCACCGTCCAGCTGTAGCCGTATCCGGTTACGGGCCGCGCCGGCGCTCATGGTGCATCGCACAAGAATGAGCCGGCGCCGGCAGACCGCGCTGCGCAACCCCGAGGCGTCTTCAGGCAGAATCGGAAGCGCCCATGACAGAACCGATCGACTCCGGCGAAGCCACCACGCCCCTTGCCCGACCGACGCTGGGAGTGGTCCAGGAGGGCATCGAGGCGGCGCTGAACCTGGGGGACGTGGGCGTGTGGCAGCACCTGCTGCCGGAAGACGCGGTCAGCTGCTCGGACGGCATCTACGGCCTGCTGGGAGCGGATCCCGCCGTGGGTCGGCAGACCAGCGGGTTCTGGCGCAGCCGCATTCATCCTGACGATGCGCCGCGCCAGGCCCTGGCGTACGCGGATTTCCTGCAGTGCATCTCCCCCGCCTATGAGGAGATCTACCGGATACGCCACGAGAAAGGCCACTGGATCTCGGTGCTGGCGCGGGCACGGTGGATCGAGCGCGGCGGCCCCGGCCGTTGCATGCTGGGCTTCGTCATCGATGTGACCGCACGCACCGCGGATTTCGACAAGCTGCGGGCCCGTGAAGAGCGCTTCCGCGTGTCGCTGTCGGCGCTGCACGGACTGGTGTATGACCTGGATCTGCGCACCCGCAAGGCCGAGCGCCATGGACTGAAACGCGTCTTCGGCTACGAGCACCTGGACGATACGGACGAATATGGCGGCTGGCTGGCGGTGGTGCATCCGGAGGACCGCGCGCACTTCACCGCGACCGTCAATGCCAAGCGCGCCAGTGGCGCGAACTACGAGTTCTACTATCGCGTGATGCACAGGGACGGCAGCTTCCGGCACGTGCGGCAGTCCGGCACATACATCATGGGCCCCGATGGCCGGCCGATCCGCGCCTTCGGTGTCATCGAGGACATCACCGAGAAGCATGAGCAGCGCCAGAAGCTGCAGGTCCAGGCCGCCATCATCGAGCGCATGAGCGAGGGCGTGATGCTGGTGGCGGCAGATGCCACCATCCTGTTCGCCAATGCGGCACTGGAAAAGCTCTTCGGCTACGACAGCGGCGCCCTGAATGGCCGCAGCGCAAGGCTGCTCAGCTTCCGCAGCCGCGGCAATTTCGACGGCCTGCTGCGCACCGTGCTGGAAAGCACGGCAGACAACCGCACCTCGGTGATCGACCTGGAGGCGCGGCGCAGCGATGGCACGGCCTGCCCGGTGCAGGGATACTTCTCCTCGATGATGCTCGGCGGCAGCCGCTGCATCGTCGCGGTGATGACGGACATCTCCGAGCGGCGGCAGCTGGAGCGTGAGCTGCTGCAGGTGGCCACGCGCATCCAGCAGCGCGTCGGCGGCGACCTGCACGATGAGCTGGGCCAGCAGCTGACCGGCATTGCCATGATGCTGCAGGGGCTGCGGCAGCGGGCCTCGCAGGTGGGCAGTCCCGCGTTGACCGCCGGCGTGGAGGAAGTGATCGGCCTGGTGAACTCCGCGATTCGCAGCACCCGCTCGATGGCGCGGGGCCTCTCGCCCGTGCGGCCTTCGCGCGAAGGCCTGCTCGAGGGGTTCGAGGAACTGGCGAACCAGATGTTCGAGCGCTACCGCGCCCGTGTGCGCATGGAACTGAATCTGCCGGACGGCGTCCTTCTCAATGAAGACACGGCCACCAACCTGTACCGCATCGCGCAGGAAGGGGTGCTGAATGCCGCGCGCCACGCCGATGCCGCGCAGATCCACCTGCGCCTGCGCCCCGCCGGAACCGACATGGAGCTGGTGATCATCGACGATGGCAAAGGCTTCGAGCCGCTGGAGACTTCGAACAGCGGCATGGGACTGCGTATCATGCGGTTCCGCGCCCAGCTCATCGGCGGATTCCTGTCGGTAGAATCGCGGCCCGGCACGGGCACCACGCTGCGCTGCCGCTGTCCAGTGAAAGTTGGCAAGGAGGCTGCCTAGTGGATCCAAGCATACCGACCGACCCGAGCCGCGTACTGATCGTCGATGACCATCCGGTGGTGCGGCAGGGCATACGTCTCATGATCGAGGCCGAGCCGGACCTCACCATCTGCGGCGAGGCGCAAACCGAGCAGCAGGCGCGCAAGCTGGTCCGCGAACTCAAGCCCGATGCGCTGGTGGTGGATCTGTCCCTCACCGAGGGCGATGGCTTCAACGTGGTGCGCGACGTGCACGCGCATTTCCCCGACATCCGCATCCTGGTGCTGTCCATGCACGATGAGGCCATCTACGCCGAGCGCCTGCTCGCCGAAGGCGCCTCGGGCTACATCATGAAGCAGGCGGCCACCGACCAGCTGATCACGGCGCTGCGTACGGTGCTGCGCGGTGAACGCTTCGTCAGCGAATCGCTGCAGCGCAGCCTCGAGGCACGCCGGGCTGCGGACGGCGCGCCTAGCTCGCGGCTGTCGGCGCGGGAGCTGCAGGTGATCAGCCTCATCGGCCGCGGCCTGGGTACGCGCGAGATTGCCGACAATCTGTCGCTGTCGGTGAAGACGGTTGAAACACACCGCCTCACCATCAAGCGCAAGCTGGCGCTGGATACCAACGCGCAGCTGGTGCAGTACGCAATCAAATGGCACGGCACGCACGGCGGCTGATCCTCTGCACAGGCGCCGCGATCCTGGCGCTGTTACTGCTGGCGTTGCTGGTCATCGTGGTGGTGGTCCTCACCATCGACCCCGACAGGTTCCGCGCGCGCATCGAAACGGCGGCCAGTGCCGCCATTGGGCGCAGCGTCCAGCTCAGCGGCGGCCTGCACTGGCACCTGGGCTGGCGCACGGCCATCGAGAGCCGCGGCGGGCAGATCGCCAATGCGCCGGGATTCGGGCCCGAGCCTTTTGCCAGCTGGGAGGCTTTGCGCTTCGGTGTTGCCATACGGCCGCTGCTGCACCGTGAGCTGCACATCGATCGCATCGAGGTCGATGGACTGCGGCTGCGTATGCAGCGTGATGCCACGGGTGCCGGCAACTGGAAATTTGCGCCGTCATCGGCCGCAGAACAGGCGCCCGCGGGTAGCAAGCCCACCGAACTGGGATTGCGGGTAGGGTCCATTGCGCTGCGCAACGCCGCGCTGCTGTATCAGGACGCGGTTGCAGCGCGAGACTGGCAGTTCACGCAGATCCGCTTCGACGCACAGCTGCCGCCGGATCCGCTGGCGATGCAACTGGACTTCAGCAGCGTGGGGTTGAGTGGACAGGCCAGCGGTGCCCCGTTCAAGGCCCCCGGCGTGGCGTTTGGATTGCAGGCCGGCGCGCTGAAGTTCGATCGCGAGGCAGGGAGCGTGTCGGTGCCGGCCTGGAAGCTGCAGTGGGATGAAGCGCAGATGGAAGGTTCAGCGCAGGCACGCACCCTGCCATCGGTCGCAGCGCAGGGAAGACTGTCGCTGCGCGCGCCTTCACTGCGCGCACTGCTGGCGTCGGTCTCCTTCCCTGTGCCGGCGATGCGGGATCCGGCCGTTCCCGGGCCGTTGCGGCTTGCGGCGCGCGCGGACTGGCATGATGGCGCGGCCATCATCGACGAGCTGGAGATTGCGCTGGACGACACGAAGGCATCGGGCCGCGTGGAGCTGCCGTCGCTGTCACCCCTGGCGCTGCGTTTCCAGCTTGCAGCCGATCGTGTCGACGTGGACCGCTATCTGGAGCCGGAGGATGCGGGTGGCGAACCGTTCGAGCTGCCGCTGGCGGCACTGAAGAAGCTGGATGCGCGTGGTGCACTGACCATACGCGAGGCAGCAATGACTGGCGCCACCGCAAAAGAATTGCGCATCGATGTCGAGTAGCGCCATACAGCCCACCGCCCCGGCATTGCTGGCCTGGCACGATTCCCATGGCCGGCACGACCTGCCATGGCAGGTCGATCGAACGCCTTACCGCGTGTGGGTCTCGGAAGTCATGCTGCAGCAGACCCAGGTCGCAGCCGTCATCCCCTATTTCAACCGCTTCATGGCGCGTTTCCCCGATGTGCTGGCGCTGGCGGATGCGCCCATCGACGATGTGCTGCACCTGTGGTCCGGACTGGGCTACTACGCACGGGCGCGCAATCTGCAGCGGGCGGCCATGCAGGTCCGCGATCTGCACGGCGGCGAGTTTCCAGTGGATTTCGCCGCGGTCGCTGCGCTGCCGGGTGTGGGTCGCTCCACCGCTGGCGCCATCCTCGCGCTGTCCGGTGAGCAGCAGCATCCCATCCTCGATGGGAATGTGCGGCGCGTGCTGGCGCGACTGTTCGCAGTGCCGGGCCGCAGCGGCGAGCACGCGATGGAAGCCGTGCTGTGGCAGTACGCGGCGGCGCTGACGCCGTTGCAGCGAGTAGCCCAGTACACGCAGGCCATCATGGATCTGGGCGCAACGGTGTGCACGCGAAGCAAGCCGCGCTGTGGCGAATGCCCGTTCACGGATCGTTGCGCGGCGCATGCCACCGGCGCGGAGCAGGATTTTCCAGCGCCGAAGAAACCCCTGCGCCGCCGGCAACGCGAAGTGTGGATGCTGCTCGCCCGTCGTCCCGATGGCAGCGTGCGCCTGGTGCGCCGCCCACCATCGGGTATCTGGGGTGGCCTGTGGTCGCCGCCGGAATTTGAATCACGCACAGCCGCCGAAGATGCGGGGCAGGGCGCCACTGGATGGCGCGAAGCCCAGCCGCTGCAGCATGCGTTCACGCATTTCGATCTGCTGATCCGGCCACTGTGGGGCAATCTGCCACCGGCCGCAGCCGGGCGCGGGGTCGTGGCGGATGAGCCGGATGTGCTGTGGTATAACGCCGCGCAGCCGGCCCTGGTGGGCCTGCCTTCGCCCATCACCCAACTGCTGCAGGATCCGCCATGACCCGCACCGTGCACTGTGTTCTGCTCAAGCGCGACGCGCCGGGCCTGGAGCGGGTTCCGTATCCGGGTGCGCTGGGTCAGCGAATTTACGAGGAGGCCTCGCAGGAGGCCTGGGCGGGCTGGGTGCGGCACCAGACCATGCTGATCAATGAATACCGGCTGACCCCCGTGGACCCCAAGGCCCGGAAATTCCTGGAGGCCGAGATGGAGAAGTATTTCTTCGGCACCGGGTCGGAAAAACCGCAGGAATTTCAGGCCCCCAAGTAACGGGGAGCGACGGTATGGCGGAAGCGGGGGTTTTGCCTTGACGCCCCGAAGTGCCCCAACGTCTAATACGCGCCCTTCGAGCCCTAATGCCCGGGTAGCTCAGTTGGTAGAGCAGCGGATTGAAAATCCGCGTGTCGTTGGTTCGATTCCGACCCCGGGCACCATTTCCTCATTCGCTGAACATAACGCGACCCAGGGCTGTCGACAGTTTTTACACCGCTGCGGTGCGGACAGCTTGGCAGTGACTGCAGAATCTGCTTAAGTATTTGTTTATAATAGATAAAATGTCCGTTGGTATGAGCTTTGCAGCGTTCCTTGCCAAAGACTGGCGCGACGGCGCGACAGGCAAACGAACAAGCCTTACTTTTCTGGAGCTGCAATGAAATTCACCCGCACCCTTGCCCTCGCATCCGCTGCGCTCGGCATGGCCCTCGTCACCGGCGCTGCCAGCGCCGGCGTTGCCTTCCAGCTGAACTCTGGTGGCACCAATTCGGGCGGCTCCTGGGGCAACGATCGCACCTTCATCGGCAACGACGGCGTCAATGGCGTCAACGTGAGCGCCGATGCCTGGTCGAACACCGGCGGCAGCAGCGGCAACATCGAGACGGCGTACCTCGGTCAGTACGGCGGCGGTCTGGGTGTCTGCAATCAGGACGAGTCCAAAAAAGCCACCAGCTGCAGCAACCCGAGCCACACCGTCGACAACGGCTCCGCCCGGATCGATTCGGTGCTGTTCAGCTTCAACGGCGACGTCAACCTCGCGAGCCTCACGACGGGCTACATTGCGAACTCCTCGGGCGGCAGCTACCACGCCGACGGCGACTTCTCGGTGCTGTACTACAAGGGAGCCGGCACGATCGCGTCGCTGGCCAACCTGACCTACGCGAACATGGTCAGTTCGGGCGATTGGGGCGTCTTCGGCAACTACAACGCCGCCCTCGGTACAACGACATTCAGCGATGTCCAGACCTTCTCGAGCTACTGGCTGGTGTCGGCGTTCAACCCGACGTTTGGCAGCGCCACCGGCGCCGACAAGGGTGACGACTACTTCAAGATCGAATCGTTCATCGTCAACGTGCCGACACCCGGAACCCACGTTCCTGAGCCGGCCACGCTGACCCTGCTGGGCCTCGGCCTCGCCGGCATCGGCTTCTCGCGCCGCCGCCGCAAGTAAGCCAAGCCTTGGTCGATTCGACCTCGAGAAGCCCCGCTCCGGCGGGGCTTCTGCTTTTCAGGGGTCCTATTTGAAGCGGTATTCGGTGGCCAGCAGCAAACTGGTGCGGCCGCCGATGAAGCTGGCCTCGCCGCGGAAATGCCATTTGTGGTTCAGCGAATACTGCACGCCTGCCAGCATGTTCCAGATGTCCACCGGCTCCTTGGTGAGGCTGTACTGGATCGAGGTGTCCGGAGCATCCCCGTTCACCCAGTTCTGGATCGTCGTCGCAAGATTGTTGCAGGGCTGCTTGCGTGGGTCGGCAGGACGCAGTGCATCGCAACGCGCCTGCATGCTGTCTGCAGTGGACTGCTGCGGTGGCCCCAGCACGTCGGATAGCTGCACCGAACCGGAAGTATCCGTGGCGATGACCTGGCCGGCCGTGCCTATCCATGCGGCCAGGCGTTTTCCGTTGGCGTCCAGGTTGCGGGCGTAGCCGATGCGGAACGACAGCATGTTGCCGCCGACCAGATCGCCCAGCCGCTTCACGTCGGCCACCGTGCCGTTGAAGTCCGCGACACCGAAGAATCCCTTGTAGCCGTACTGCAGGGTGGCGCCTATGCCCAGCACATTGGCCCTGCTTGCCGCAGTGGACACGAAAGAAAAAGGTTCTTCGATCGGAACATTGGTCTCGGTGTGGCCGGTCGTATACACCATGTAGACGCTGAGGAAGGGCAGCACCATCAGGTTGGGCCGCAGCCCGAATGCATTGGCCTTGGCATCGGCGATGCCCATCTGTATGAAGCTGGCGTCGAACAGCGGCCCGTTGTTGATCCCGAGCTTCAGGTCGCTGATGCGGATCTTCGAGCTCTGGTAGTAGTAATACGGCATGACGCCGTAAGGATCTCCGAGGTCGTAGCCGCGCTCGCGGGCCTTGTCACCCCAGATGGGGAACAGGCCGTGATCATCCGTCTTGCTTTCGGCGGCCGGTTCTTCGGCCGAGGCTACCTGCCCCAAGAGGAAGGTGGTGATAGCCGTGACGAGAAGGGTCTTCTGCATAGTTGAAGCACTCCGGAAAATTGGCGCGGCCTATTGTGGCGGCATTGGAATGCGAATGGACTTCCTTCCACATCATATTCCCAATTTTTTGCGTTTTGAGTGTGGGGCACATAGATTGATGCCGCGGTCCTGAAGGACAGGAGGGACGCATGCCGGCGTCATTGCGGTTCAGGGACTGGCCGATGCGCGCCAAGATGACGGTGCTGTTGGTGTCGGCGTCGCTGCTGCCGCTGGGCGTCGCCACCTGGATCAGCATCCGCAACGCACACGCGGACCAGTTGGCGAGCACCGCTGCCGTGCTCGCCGCGCGTGCCGATGAACTCACCGGCCGCATCGATACCTTCAACCGCGGTTACCAGCGGGCCGTGAGCCGCATGGCGCTGGTGCCTGATCTGCTGGAGCTGATGCAGATTCCGGCAGCTGAAGCTGCGCGCCGCAGGGCTGGTGCCACACCTGTGCTGCGCGTCTGGCCGACGACCGATCCGGGCATTCGCGGCGTCGCAGTTCTCGATGCAGACGGCACCGTGGTGATGGGAACGGAAGCAGGACTCATCGGCAAGAACCTCGCCTACCGCAGCTTCGTAAAGCAGGCGCTGGCTGGTGCAGACGTGGTATCGGACGTCTTCGTCGCAGAGCCCGAGGTCGGCGACGTTCCTACCATAGGATTCCTGTCGCCGATGTGGGGGCCGCAGAAGCAACTGGTGGGTGTCGCGGTGATGTGGGTGCAGGCATCGCAACTGCGTAACCTGCTGCATATTTCGGACGGTCTCGCCGGACCCGGCAGCTTTGCGGTGGTGTTCGACCGGGTTGGAATCCGGATCGCCCACTCCTTCAGCGATGAGGTGCTGTTCCATCCCGGACTGGTTCTGGCGCCGAGGGTGATCGATGCGCTGGTTACGGAGCGGCGATTCGGCAGTGCTACGCGCGCACTCCTCGAAGACGTGCGGCAGGTCTCCACCAGCCTGAGACTGGACGCGCCGGAACTTCCGGTGAAGGAAGTGTTCCGCGCCATCGCCCCTAGCAACAAGCAGTGGAACTTCGTGGTCGGCCGCCGCTGTTCGACGGTGCCCTGGGCGGCCTACTACCTGCTTCCTGAAAGTGTGCTGGACGCGCAGCTGGTGCGCATCGTGCATCAGAAACTGCTGTTTGCGGCGGCCATCATGCTGGCGGCACTGGCAGTGGGCGGAATGTTTGCCGCGATGATCCTGCAGCCCATAGCCAGGCTTTCCGCCGCATCGCGCGCCCTGGGCGGCGGCAACCTCTCTGCGCGCGTCAGGGTGGACCGCAAAGACGAGCTGGGAGAGCTGGGCGCCAGCTTCAATTCCATGGCGGCGCGCCTGGAGGAGCAGGCAGCGGCGCTGGTCCGCGAATCCGAGGCGCAGTACCGCAAGCTGTTCGAGGCCATGAACGAGGGCTTCTGCACGATAGAGGTGATCTTCGACGATCACAGCGAGGCGGTGGACTACCGCTTCCTCGAGGTCAACGCTGCCTTCGAGAGGCAGTCCAGCCTGCGGGACGCGCGAGGCAAGCGCATGAGCGAACTGGCCCCGGAGCTGGAGACCGACTGGGTGCGGCGCTTCGGCCGTGTTGCGCTGACAGGTGAGCCGCTGGCCATCGAAGGTGAGTCCACCAGGATCGGCCGGCACTTCAGCGTGCACGCGTATCGCGTGGGCGGGCCGCAGAGCTGCCGGGTTGCCGTGCTGTTCAACGACGTCACGGAACGACTGGAAGGGCAGCAGAGGCAGCGTATCCAGCTGGAGCGGCTGCATCTGCTGCAACAGATCACCCGCGCCATCGGCGAACGGCACGATCTCGCCAGCATCTACCAGGTGGTGACGCGGACACTAGAGGACCGCATGCCGATCGACTTCGGCTGCATCTGCAGCCATGAGCCCGGAACTGGAGAGCTGGCTGTCGCATGCGTAGGCCCGCGCAGCCTGCCGGTGGCAATGGAACTCGGGCTCACGGAACAGACGCGCCTGGACGTCGATGACAGCGGCCTGTCGCGCTGCGTGCGCGGGCATTTGCTGTATGAGCCGGACGTAGCGGAAGTGCCGCATCCGTTCTCGCAGCGCCTGGCCAGTGGCGGCCTGTTTGCGCTCCTCGCGGCGCCGCTGCTGGTGGAGAACCAGGTGTTCGGTGTGCTGATCGCTGCGCGACGCAGGCCGGACAGTTTCAGCAGCGGCGATTGCGAGTTCCTGATGCAGCTCAGCGAGCACGTGGCGCTTGCCGCGCACCAGGCACAACTGCACTCGGCGCTGCAGGTGGCCTATGACGACCTGCGCCAGACGCAGCTGGCCTCGCTGCAGCAGGAGAGACTGCGTGCGCTGGGCCAGATGGCCAGCGGTATCGCCCATGACATCAACAATGCCATCTCGCCGGCGGCCCTCTATGCCGATTCGCTGCTGGAGCGGGAGAACGCGTTGAGCCCGCAGGGTCGCGCGCAGCTGCAGACCATCCAGTGCGCGATACACGATGTCGCGGCCACCGTCGCACGCATGCGGGAGTTCTACCGCCAGCGCGAACCGCAGGTGCTGCTGGTGCCCGTGCAGCTCAACACGCTGCTGCCGCAGGTCGTGGAGCTGACGCGGGCGCGGTGGAGCGACATGCCGCAGCAACGCGGCATCACCATCGAGCTGCGCCTCGATCTGGAAGAAGGGCTTCCGCCGATCATGGCCGCTGAAAACGAGATCCGCGAGGCGCTGATCAATCTCGTGTTCAATGCGGTCGATGCCATGCCGGAGGGCGGCACGCTTTCCATGTGCACGCGGGCTGCAGTGGCCGACCGGATACTGGTGGAGGTGAGTGATACCGGTGTGGGCATGGATGATGACGCGCGCCGCCGCTGTCTCGAGCCATTCTTCACCACCAAGGGCGAGCGCGGCACAGGCCTGGGGCTGGCGATGGTGTACGGCGTGCTGCAGCGGCATCGGGCGGATATAGAGATCGACAGCGCCGTGGGCCGCGGCACAACCGTGCGGCTGTCCTTCGCGGTTGCGGTGGGCGCCGGACCGGTAGTGCAGGTCGCAGCAGCGCAGATTCCCACCGGCCTGCGCATCCTGGTGATTGACGATGATCCGGTGCTGCTGCAGTCCCTGCGCGACGCATTGGAAAGCGACGGGCACATGGTCGCTGCCGCCAATGGCGGCAGCGAGGGTCTGAGCCTGTTTGGCGACGCGCTGCGCGGCAAGCAGCCCTTTGCAGTGGTGCTGACGGATCTGGGCATGCCCTACATGGACGGCCGCCAGGTTGCGGCCGCCGTAAAGGAACTGTCGCGCTCCACCCCGGTGATCATGCTCACTGGCTGGGGCCAGCGGCTGGTCAGTGAAGGCGAAGTGCCCCCCAACGTCGATCTGGTGTTGAGCAAGCCGCCAAAGCTGCGCGACCTGCGTGAGGCGCTGGCTGGTTGCTGCAGGCCTGCCCGCGCCTAGTCCTTCAGGCGCGTGGGCAGCGCGAAGCGGAAACTGGCCCCCGCGCCTGGCGTCGACTCCGCCCACACCCGGCCACCGTGGCGGGTGACGATCCGGTGCACGATGGCCAGTCCGACTCCGGTGCCGGGGAATTCCCTGGTGTTGTGCAGCCGCTTGAATACGCCAAACAGTTTGTCGGCATAGCGCATGTCGAAGCCGATGCCATTGTCCTGCACCAGGTAGATGGTTTCCGCTGCATCGACATGTCCACTGATCCGGATCCGTGGCTGCTCCTGCCTCGCGCTGTACTTGAAGGCATTGCCGATCAGGTTCGACCAGACATGGCGAATCACGGACGGATCCGCTGCTGCCGCCGGCAGTTCGCCGATCTCGACCTGCGTTCTGGAGTCCTGATACAGCAGGCGGGTCTCCGCCACTACGGCCTGCACCACCGGCATCATGTCCAGCTGCGCGAACTGCAGCGCCTGCCGGCTGGCGCGCGAGAAGGCCAGCAGGCCCACCACCATGTCATCCATGCTGCGGCTGCCGTCCCGGATCACACGCACGATGTGGCGCCCTTCTTCCCCCAGTGCTGGCGCGAATTCCTGATCCAGGCGCTCGGCGAAATCCTTTACGAACAGGAGCGGGGCCCGCAGGTCATGCGACACCGAGTAGGAGAATGATTCCAGGTCCCTGTAGGCCGCAGCCAGCTCCTGCGTGCGCTGCTTTTCCATTTCCAGCAGCGCGGCGTTCTCGCGCCGCAGCCGTTGCAGGTCCAGCGCGCGCGCAATCACGGGCAGCACGACATTGAGCCTGAAGGGCTTGGTGATGTAGTCCAGGGCGCCGCCCTGCATGGCCTGCACGGCTGTATCGATGGTGCCATTGCCGGTCATCACGATGGCGCCCATCGCCGGATCCACCCCGCGCGCAGCGGTGATCAGTTCGATGCCGCCCATCTGCGGCATTATCAGGTCCGTGAGCAGCAGGTCGTAGGTGTCCGGGCGCAAAGCTTCGAGCGCTGCGAGCGGGGAGTCGAAGCCCGAAGTGACATAACCTTCCAGGCCCAGCGTATCGCACAGCGCGCGCATCTGCGCAGGCTCGTCGTCAACGATCAGCAGGCGACCCCGGGCGGCGTTCATTGCGGAGTGCTCTCCATGCTCTTCGCCTCAATGTGCGGTGCAAGATAACACGGCATTGCGATGCAGCATGCCAGAGCCGAGTTTTCCTGCACGCCGCGCCATGGTCGTGGCCATACTGTGACACCGGCCGGGCCCGCCGGATTCGCAGGATGTGAATGCCAGTGGCTGAAGAATTGCCTGTCACCATCCGTATCCTCCTCGTCGAGGATGTGGAGGCCGATGCGGAGCGTGCGCTGCACCACCTGCGGCGCGCGGGCCTGGATTGCATCTGGCGCCGGGTGGAAACCGAAGCGGAGCTGATTGCAGCCCTGGCGCAGTTCGAGCCGGCCGTCATCCTGTCCGACTTCTCATTGCCGCAGTTCGACGGCATGTCGGCGCTGAATGTTTCCCGCCTGCATGCCCCCGATATCCCATTCATATTTTTCTCGGGCACGATTGGCGAGGAGCATGCCATCGAGGCATTGCATGCCGGGGCCGTCGACTATGTGCTGAAGGAAAACCTGGCCCGCCTGGCGCCAGCGCTGCGCCGTGCATTGCGGGATGCAGCGGCCCGGCTGGAGAGGCAGCGGCAGCGGGCGCAGATCGGTCGCCTCAATCGCGTGCTGCGCATGCTCAGCGGCGTCAACAACCTGGTGCTGCGCATTCGCGATCGCACCGAGTTGCTGCGCGAGACCTGCCGGCTGGCCACCACGGCAGGAGGGTATGCAGCGGCCGTCGCTGCGGCAAGGACGCAGACATCGGCGTTGCTGCAGCCGGTGGCATGGAGCGGCACCCACGAGCACATGGTGGAGAAGCTGCGCGGCTATGTGGCCGAGTCTTCGGCCCGCGAATCCGGTGTCGTGGGCAGCGTCATCGCTACCGGCCGGGAGTTCGTCTGCAACAACACCGCAACCGGGTCTGCCACGGCGCAGTTCGATTCACTGATGCTGCAGGCCGGACTGCTGTCGGTGGTGGTGCTGCCGCTGATGGTGGACAACACCGTCATCGCAGTGCTGGTGCTCACCGCGCACGACAGCGACGCGGTGGAGGACGAGGAACTGAACATGCTGCGGGAAATTGCCGGCAACCTGTCCTTCGGCCTGCAGTACCTGCAGCGCGATACCCACGCCAGGTTCCTGTCGCATTTCGATCCGCAGACCGGGCTGGCGAAGCGGCCGCTGTTCTGCGAGCGTGTGCAGCGCATGGTGGCGGCGCCCGACAGCCGGCGCGAACGGATGGCCGTGGTGGTGATGGATATCGAACGGCTCAGCATCATCAATGATTCTTTCGGCCGCCGCACCGGAGACCTGCTGCTGCAGCACGTTGCGGATCGCCTGAAGCGCCATTATCCGGAAACCGATGGGATCGCCCACTTCGGTGGCGGCACATTCGCCCTGGTGCTCGGGCAGGGCGCGGGCACGGCGGATGAAATCAACGCATCCGGCAAACGCCGGGCCAGCGAGATTTTCGGCGAGCCCTTCCTGATCGAGGAGCATGTGATACCCGTACTCGTGCGCACGGGATTCGCACTGGCACCGGACGATGGCGAGGAAGCCACGGTGCTGGTGCAGAATGCCGAGGCGGCACTGCGCTTCGCGCACGCCTCGGGCGAAAAGCATGTGCACTACAACGCAGCGGTGCGCGCGCAGAACGTGGACCAGCTTGCGCTCGAGCACCGGTTGCGATTCGCACTGGAGCGCCACGAATTCGAATTGCATTACCAGCCCAAGGTGCATCTGACCACGCGGCGCATCGAGGGTGCCGAGGCATTGCTGCGCTGGCGCAGTCCGCAGGATGGACTGGTGACGCCAGCGGGTTTCCTGCCACTGCTGGAGGCCACCGGCCTCGTCGTGCAGGTGGGCGAGTGGGTGGTGGAGCAGGCGGTGCGCGACTGCATGCGCTGGAAGCAGGCGGGGGCGCCCCCGGTGCGGATCGCAGTGAACATCGCACCAGCCCAGCTGCGCCATCCCGATTTCGAATTGCACTTCCAGCGCGTGGTGCGCCCGCTCGCCGGCACGGGCTGGGGCCTGGACATCGAAATCACCGAGGGCATCCTGCAGGACGATTCGCCCGAGGAAATCCGCAAGCTCAAGCGCCTGCGTGAAAGCGGCATCCGCATCGCAATCGATGACTTCGGCACGGGCTACTCTTCCCTCAGCCGGTTGGCGACGCTTCCCATCGATACGCTTAAAATCGACCGCAGCTTCGTGCGCCAGTCGCTGGGCAGTGGTCCCGGCAGCAGCCTGGTCAAGACCATCATTGCGCTGGCGCGGGCCTTCAACATGACCACGGTGGCGGAAGGTGTGGAAAAGCAGACCGAACTGGACCTGCTGTGGCAGCTGGGATGCGATCAGTCGCAGGGATTCCTGCACAGCGCAGCGCTGCCGGCCGATGCATTCGCCGCGATGCTGATCCGCGGCAACGGCGTGCTGCCGCATCCGGGTGCGGCCAAGCCAGCGGTCAGCTACCGCTTCCACGGCAAGTAGCATTGAGGCGGCTGGCTTTAATGCTGCTGCTGCCGCTGGCTGCCCTCGGCCTTGCCGTGGGTGGCAATGGCAGCGCCCGCCCTGCGCTGGAAGCAGCGCCTGCCGAGTTCCAGTTCGCGCGCATGATCTACGTCGACTACGCCGGCGCGCGCGGCTTCGGCCGTGGCTGGTGGCAACAGGACTGGCCCGAGGCCGAGCAGCATTTCATGCAGAACGTGCAGCGCCTGACGCGCATCCACGTCGGCGAATCCGTCACGCTGGCGCTCACCGACGACAGGCTGTTCGATTTTCCATGGCTGTATGCCACGCAGACCGGCTACTGGGACCTGAGCGACGAGGAAGTAGCGCGGCTGCGCGAATACCTGCTGCGCGGCGGGTTCCTGATGTGCGATGACTTCTGGGGCGAACAGGAGATGCAGGTGTTCGCCGCGACCATGGCCCGGGTGTTTCCCGATCGCCAGATAGTCGAGCTGCATGGCGATGAGGCCGTGCTGCATGTGGTGTTCAGCATCAACGAGGCGATCCAGATTCCGGGCCTGCGCCACCTGCGTGGCTTCGGCAGGGTTGCGGACCTGGCGCCGCCGCACTGGCTGGGCATTTACGACGACGACGGCCGGCTGATGGTGGGCATCAATTACAACCAGGACGTGGGCGACTCCTGGGAAGAGGCCAACACCCCGGATTACCCGGAGCCCATGACCGCGCAGGGCTACCGTTTCGGCATCAACTACATCGTCTACGCCATGACGCACTGAGCTGAGGCAATTACCGCGGCAAATACCGTCATCGGCAATGACTGGAAGATACGGCGGATCGTGGTGACCGGGCATCTGCGTCCCGCGCTATGATGCGGGTCCGAGTTCTCACTCGCTGGAGAGACCATGGGTGAATCCGGCAAATTGCCTGCTGTCGAATCCATCGCCCGCGATGTGAATGCGCCAGTCGCCTTGCGGCTGGTGAAGGGTCCGGTTCTGCCGTCCTGATGTCTGAACCACGATTGCAGGGCCTGCCGCGCGCCGCGGAACCACCGCTGGGAGACGCGGCACTGATCGCCGTGGACCGGGCGCTGGGCGAGCTGCGCCGGGGACGCGCCATCATCGTGCGCGATGCCATTGCACGCGAAGGCGCGCGCAGCTGGCGCATGGTGGTGCCGCTGGAAACGGCCGATGCGGCACTGGTCGACTACCTGCTGCTGCAACCCGCCGGACTGGTGGTTACCGGTGAGCGTGCGGCTACGCTGCGCGTGCCCTGCGAATCCGATGAAGTGCTGCTGCTCACATTGCCGCCCGGACTGACCACGGCGCAGGTGCGCGAGCTGGGCAATCACTGGGATGTCGATGGCTGGCGCGCGGCGCTCGGCGATGCCGTGCCGCAGGCCGCCTGTGCCGACGCGCTGTGTATCGCCGCTGTGCGGCTGGCCAAGAGTGCGCAGCTGCTGCCGGCATTGCTGGTGGGCGCTGTGCAGAATGGCCCGCTGCCTGTTTCGCCCGTGGTGGTGGGTATCGATCAGGTCGAGCGCCACGGACAACCGCGGGAAGATGATCTGCTGCGAATCAGCGAGGCACGGGTGCCGCTGCGCGAGGGCAGCGACAGCCGCGTGGTGCTGTTCCGTGACCGCCGCGACGCCAGCGAACATGTGGCCGTCATCGTTGGCCAGCCGGATCCGGCTGGGGTCGTGCCGGTGCGCGCGCATTCATCCTGCTTCACCGGCGACCTGCTGGGCAGCCTGCGCTGCGATTGCGGAGAGCAACTGCAGGTGGCTGTGCAGCGCCTGCACGATGCCGGCGGCGGCGTGCTGCTGTACCTGGCACAGGAGGGCAGGGGTATAGGCCTTGCCAACAAGCTGCGCGCCTACCAGCTGCAGGACGCAGGCCTCGATACCGTGGACGCCGACCGCCATCTTGGCTTCAGCGCCGATGAGCGCAGTTATGCCATCGCGGCGGCCATGCTGCGGCAGCTGGGCTACACGCGGATCAGGCTGCTGACCAACAGCCCGCACAAGCTGCGCGAGCTGCGCGCGCGCGGCATAGATGTGCAGGAGATGGAATCACTGCTGGCGCCGCCCAACGAACACAACGAACGCTACATCCGCACCAAGCGCGAGCGCGCCGGGCACCTCATCCCCGAATCCCCCACGCCCGAGGGCACGCCTTCGAAGCTACGTTGACGCTGACCCTCAGCCCGCTGCCTGCGCCCGTTCCAGTTCCTCGCTGATTTCCAGCCACTCGCCTTCGACCTGCTCGGTCTCATGCGCCACGCGCGCACGCTGCGTGGTGAGCTCCTGCTGGCGCGCCTTTGCCCCCGCGCCGTACAGCGCTGGATCAGCCAGTTGCTCATCGAGCGATTTTGCCAGCGAAGACAGTTCCTGCATGCGCTTGTCGCAGCGCGCCAGGCGCGAGCGCAGCGGCGCCAGCGCCTTGCGCTGTTCCGCGCTGTCGCGCCGGCGCTGGGCGGGTTCGCGCGCAGCCGGTTCGCTGCGTACGGGCTCACGTGTTGCGGCGGCTGGCGCAGCGGCGGGAGCCGGTTCGCTGCCGCGTGACAGCCAGCGTGCGTAATCATCGAGGTCGCCATCGAAGTCCTGCACCAGCCCGCCATCCACCAGCAGGAAGCGGTCGGTGACGCTGGTCAGCAGATGGCGGTCATGGGACACCATCACCACTGCGCCGGCATATTCCTGCAACGCCATGGCCAGTGCCTGGCGCATCTCCAGGTCCAGATGGTTGGTGGGTTCGTCCAGCAGCAGCAGGTTGGGCCGGCTCCACGCCACCAGCGCGAGCGCCAGGCGCGCCTTCTCTCCACCCGAAAATGGCCCCACCGGTTCGAACACGCGATCGCCGCGGAAGCCAAAGCTGCCCAGGTAGTTGCGCTGCTCCTGGTCGCCGGGGCGTTGTCCCAGTGACTGCGCCAGCCGCTGCACGTGCAGCACCGGCGAGGCCTGGGGATCCAGCTGCTCCAGCTGATGCTGTGCGAAGTAGCCGATGGAGAGGTCGCGGGCATCATCGCGTCTTCCGCCGCGTTCCGGCAGTGCATGGGCCAGCAGCTTGACCAGTGTGGACTTGCCGGCGCCATTGCGGCCCAGCAGGGAGATGCGATCACCCGGGTAGATGGTCAGTGACACATCGCGCAGCAGGGGCTGCTCACCATAGCCGGCCGCGGTGTGCTCGATGGCCAGCAATGGCCGCGGCAGTTTCAGCGGATCGGCAAAACTGAATTCAAACGGTGAATCCACATGCGCGGGCGCGATGCGCTGCATGCGCTCCAGTGCCTTGATGCGGCTCTGCGCCTGCCGTGCCTTGGTGGCGCTGGCGCGGAAGCGCGCCACGAAGCTCTCCATGTGCGCGATCTCGCGCTGCTGCTTGGCGAACAGCGAGGACTGCTGCGCCAGCTGCGCAGCGCGCGCGGCTTCAAAGTCCGAGTAGTTGCCGGAGTACACCTCGGCCTTCTGGTGCTCGATGTTGACGATGCGGTCGACCACGCGATCAAGGAATTCGCGGTCATGCGCAATCAGCAGCAGCGTGCCGGTGTAGCTCTTGAGCCAGCCCTCGAGCCAGACGATGGCGTCGAGGTCCAGGTGGTTGGTGGGCTCGTCCAGCAGCAGCAGGTCCGAGCGGCACATCAGCGCACTGGCCACGTTCAGGCGCACCCGCCAGCCACCCGAGAACTCGCGCACTTCGCGCGTCTCATCTGCAGTGGTGAAGCCCAGCCCATGCATCAGCTGCGCAGCGCGTGCGCGTGCGTCGTAACCACCGATGGCCGCGAACTGCGTGTACAGGTTGGCCAGCCGCGTGCCGTCCTGCGCCCCGGCCTCCTCGGCCGCGATGCGCGCTTCCAGCTGGCGCAGCTCCGTGTCGCCATCCAGCACGAATTCGATGGCCGGCCGTTCGATGGCCTCCAGCTCCTGCGCCACATGCGCGACAGCCAGGTTCGAGGGCATGCTGAAGTGCCCTGCATCGGGCTGCAGCTCTCCGCGCACCAGCGCCAGCAGGCTGGACTTGCCGCTGCCGTTTTCGCCGGTGATGCCGACTTTTTCGCCCCGGAACAGGCTGAAGCTGGCCGCGGCGAAAAGTACGCGCGGGCCGCGTCGGATGGTCAGGGAGTCGAACTTCAGCATGGGGTCGCGAAGGGTAGGCAAGCAGTGCGGCGACCGCAAGCCAGAGGTAGAATTGCTGTCATGAACAAGCCTTTCTGGACCGCGCGCGCGCTGTGCCTTCTGGCGCTGGGTTTTGCAGCCGGCGTGGCGCGTCCGGCGCATGCGGATGTTGTCGCCACCGAGGCCTGGTCGCGGGCCACGACGCCCGGGGCAACCACTGCGGTGGGCTATATGGTGCTGACCAACCCCGGTGGCGAAGAGCGCAAGCTGCTGAAGATCGTCTCGCCGGTATGCGACATGGTCACGCTGCACCGGAGCAGCGTGGACTCGCAGGGCGTCTCGCATATGTGGCCGGTGGGCAGCCTGAAGATCGACGCCGGCGCCACAGTGCGTTTCGAGCCCAATGGCCTGCACGTGATGTTCACGGGCATCAAGGCGCCGTTCCAGGTGGGCACCAGGGTGCCGCTGGTGATGCGGTTCGAGGGTGACGACCAGGACATCACGGTGCAGCTGGAAGTGCGGCCGCTGGTGCCGGGCGCCAACGACATGCACGCCCACAACATGCAGTAAGCCGGGCCACTTGCCCGGCAATCACCGGTCAGCAGGAACTAGCCCCCGGCGCGTTTGGCGTCGTAGCCCAGCTTCCCCAGTTCAACCAGCAGGCGGTCCCGGTGTTCGCCCTGGATTTCGATGCGGTCGCCCCTTGCGGCGCCGCCCGCGCCACAGGCGCGCTTGAGCTGGCCCGCCAAGGCTTCCAGGCCCGCCGCATCCAGCGGCAGCCCCGTGATCACCGTGACGCCTTTGCCGCCGCGACCGGCGACCTCGCGGCCCACCCGGACTTTTGCCGGCCCGGGCGGGGCAGCCGGTCTGGCGGCTATCGGCTTCACCGGCTTCGACATCACCACGCCGCGATAGGTATGCGGAGGCTTCATATGGACTGCCACTACGACAAAGAACAACGACGCGCGGGTTACACCAGTTTCTGGATCTTCTGCTTGCGCCAGTACAGCCGGTAGAAGCTGGCCTGCAGCAACAGCATGGTCACGAAGGTGGCCGGATAGGCAATCCACACGCCGTCGATGCCCATGCGGTGGCTGAGTATCCAGGCCACCGGCACTTCCACCAGCAGGATGGCGCTGATCGACAGCAGCGTGGGCACGATCACCGTGCCGCTTGAACGCATGACGCCCGAGGTGACGGCAGCAGCGCCGAAGATCAGCGTGCTCCACAGCACGATGTGCAGCATGCGCAGCGCGATTTCCGTGGCGGCGGCGTCCGGGTCCTTGGTGAACAGCGTGATCAGCGGCCGCGCGAACACATAAAGCAGCAGCAGCAATGTGCCCGTCACCACGGCATTGATCTGTATGCCCGTGCGTGTGATCGAGCCAAGCTTCTCGGGATGGCCGGCGCCGATGGCCTGCGCACCGAGGATGGACGCCGCGATGGCGATCGACATGGCCGGGAACTGCGCATAACCCAGCACCTGCGTACCCACGCCATAGGCTGCCGTGGCATCGGAGCCGAAGCTGTTGACCATGGACAGCAGCACCACTTCGGCCAGCGACATGATGACCATCTGCATGGCGGTGGGAATGCCGATGCGCAGCACCGACCGCAGGATGGTGCCATCGATGCGCATGTGCTTCATCAGCTCCGCATTCGGCGCCAGTGCATGGCCCTTCATGCGCAGGTAGAACACCAGCCACACCAGCGTCACGGCGAACGAGGCGACGAATCCCACGGCAGCACTGGTGACGCCCAGTTGCGGCAGCCCGAACCAGCCCTGGATCAGCGCCGGTGTGACCATCAATCCCACGATGGTGGAAACGATCAGCGCAAACAGCGGCGTGACGGTATCGCCGACGCCGCGCATGATGGCGGTGATCAGCAGGAAGGCGAAAAAGCCGGGCATGGCGAACAGGCAGACGCGGGCGTAGTGCGTGGCCTCGGCCATGATGTCCGGCGGCGTGGCGAGGCCGCGCAGCAGCAGGTGCGCGAAGCCACCGCCGAACAGCGCCACCACCACCCCGCCCAGTACGCCCACCATCAGCGTGGTGCCGGCCACGGCGCGCACACGATCAGGCTGCCTGGCGCCCCAAGCCTGGCCGATCAGCACCGAGGCGCCTGAACCCAGGCCCATCACGAAGGACATCAGGAACAGCATTACCGGGAAGAAGGCCGAGGCTGCCGCCAGCGCCTGCACCCCGATCATCCGGCCCAGGAAGATGTTGTTCAGCGCGCCCGACAGCGACTGCAGCACATTGGCCAGCATCATCGGCACCAGGAAGATCAGGAAAACCTTCCAGGTGGGCGTGGCGGGGTTGAAAGCGGGGCGCATGCGACAAGTACTCCAATTTTCGCGCTATGATGCCAGTTCGTCCGCCTCAGGAAGGGCCCGATTTTCGCTGGGTCCGAAGCTGTCTCATGCACGAAGCCGCGGTCATCCTCGGCCTGATCGTCATCAATGCATTGTTTGCATCCGCCGAGCTGGCGCTGGTATCGGCGCGCCGGCCGAGGCTCAAAGTCCTGGCGGAAGCCGGACATCGCGGCGCCCGTGCGGCACTGACTCTGCTTGATGACCCGACACGGCTGCTGTCCACCGTGCAGGTTGGTATCACGCTGGTCGGAATCCTTACCGGCGTCTACAGCGGCGCCGCCTATTCCGCGCAGCTGGCCGCATGGATCAGCGCCACCTTCCCTGACGCCGCCGCCTACTCCCAGGAAATCGCCTATGCCGCCATCGTGGTGGCGATGACATACATCTCGCTGGTGATCGGGGAGCTGGTGCCGAAGCGCCTGGCCATGGCGCATGCCGATCGCTGGGCAATCTTCGTGGCCATCCCGATGCAGATCGTGGCCCGGCTGGGCACGCCGCTGGTGTGGCTGCTGAAGAGATCCACCGACACCATCCTCAAGCTCGTCCCGCTGGGCCGCAGTTCTCAGTCCTCGGTGACGGACGATGACGTGCGCGCGCTGGCCACCGAAGGCATGCAGACCGGAGCGCTGCATCGCCACGAAGCGGAGATGATCGACTCGGTGCTGCGCCTGGCCGACCGCAGCATCGCCACCATCATGGTGCCCCGCGGCGACATCCTCTGGCTGGACGTGAACGAGCCGGTTCCCACGCTGTGGGATGAGGCCCGGCGCAGCGGCCATGCGCGCTTCCTGCTCTGCCGTGGGGAACTGGAGCAGCTGATCGGCGTGATTTCGCTGGCCAACCTGGGTGAGGCGCTGCGCCGCGGCGCCATAGACCTGGACACCGACGTGCAGCCGCCGCTGCATATTCCGGAGAGCATCTCCGTCTTCAAGCTGCTGGAAACCTTCCGCCGTTCCAGCGTGCACCTCGGCGTGGTGACGAATGAATACGGCGGCATCGAGGGACTGGTCACGCCCGCGGACATACTCAAGGCCATCGCCGGGGACATGCCCGAGATGGGCAGCCGCGATGCGGCGGGCGCCGTGCAGCGCGAGGATGGCAGCTGGCTCATCGACGGCCATCTGCCAGTGCATGAGGCCGAGCGTGCATTGGGCCGCAAGGATATCGCGCGCGGCGACAGCTACCACACCATGGCCGGTTTCGTGCTGTGGCATCTCGGGCGGCTGCCGGTGGCCGGCGAGAAACTGGCATGGCGCGACCTGAGCATAGAAGTCGTGGACATGGACGGGCTGGTCATCGACAAACTGCTGTTGATGCCGCGTGCAGCGCAGGGACTGCGTTCCGGAGAGGTATAGCGCATGCGTGGAATGGCATTGCTGATGGCGCTGCTCGTGCTGGGCGGCTGCGGTGCCAACGTGACGATGTTTGGCCACACCGTAAGCGAGGGCAAGTCGCACACGAAGGAACCGGTCGCGCCGGTGGAATCCACAGGCGCTGCGAAGACCGACCCCGTGGTCCGTGACGTGCTGCTGTCGCTGAATGCCACCGTGAAACAGCAGCTGGCGGGCGACAAACAATTCGACGCCGAAGTCCTGCGCGCATCCATCGCGGCTGAGCTCAGATCCCGCGGGCTCATGGGTCCGCTGGAGTCCACCTCCGGCACACCCATAGACATCCTCATCGACACCTATTCGCTGCAGCCAACTACTGACGCCGCGGTGTCTGGCCGCGTGGCAAGCGCCGGCAAGCTGTCGGGCCTGGTGCGCGTGCTGGATGAAAGCGGCAGGGAGCAGCGCAGTTTCAAGGTGCAGGCCGAAGCCGGCCTGCAGATCCTGGCCACGGGCAAGGATCCCGAGGCGCTTTCAGCCCTTTACAAGGATCTCGCCAGAAAAGTGGCGGATGGCATCGCCGCGAAGTGAAGCCTCACGCGCCGGATGCAGGCGCCGTGCCGATGGCGTGGTGACTCACCGACACGGCCTTCACCAGTACCCATACTGCGGCGCCCGGTGCCAGCTGCAGTTCATGGGTTGCCGCAGGGGTAACGCGTGACAGCAGCGTCACGCCTCCCACATCGAGCGTAACCAGATCGCCGCTGCCGTCGGGCGCAATGGAGCGCACGCGGCCGCGCAGCTGGTTGCGCACCGAAAGCCCACGCGGTTCTTCCACTGCCAGGATCAGGTCGCGCGCCAGCAGTTGCAGGCGCACTGGCTGTCCCGCTGCCAGCTGGCGCGAGGGAACGCGCAGTATTTCTCCGCCGATGCTGACGCTGGCCAGTTCCCTGCCTGCGTCCACTGCAGTCACGATTCCTTCCACCACCGCGCCCGTTGCATCCGGGCCGACGATGTCGCGCAGTGCCGGCGCCAGGCTCACTGCACCGACATCGCCGGCAGCCGCAACGCGGCCGTGATCCAGCACCACCAGGTGCGTGGCCAGCCGCAGCACCTCGTCGAACTGGTGGCTGACGAAGATCATCGGGATGGCGTAGTGGTCGCGCAGCCGTTCCAGGAACGGCAGCACTTCCTCGCGGCGTGACTGGTCGAGCGATGCCAGGGGTTCATCCAGCAACAGCAGGCGCGGTTGGCGCAGCAGCGCGCGTCCCAGCGCCACGCGTTGTCGTTCGCCGCCAGACAATCCACCGGGGCGCCTGTGCAGCAGCGCTTCCAGTCCCAGCAAGGCCAGCACATCGTCGAAGTAGCCCGTTGGCAACCGGCTCGCAGCGCCATACAGGAGATTGCCGCGCACGCTGTAATGCGGGAACAGCCGCGAATCCTGGAATACATAGCCGATGCGCCGATCCTCGGCCGCAGCGCGCTGGCCTCGTGCGCTGTCGAGCCAGCACTCGCCGTCCAGCGCTATGCGCCCCGTGCCATCGGGGCTCAGGCCGGCGATGAGATTGACCAGCGTGGTCTTGCCGCATCCGGAGCGCCCGAACAATGCAGTGACGCCCGGAGTGGGCGCAGTAAAGCCTGCTTCGAGGCGGAAGGCCCCACGCTGCACGGTGACATCCACGTCCAGCATCAGCGCCCCAGCCAGCGGCGCAGTGAGCGCGCCAGGAATTCCGAGGCCAGCAGTCCGCCCATGCCGAGCAGGAAGGACAGCCCCGCCAGCCGCGCGGCGATGGCATCACCATCGGGCGATTGCAGCGCCGTGTACAGCGCCAGCGGCAGCGTGCGGGTCTCACCCGGAATATTGGAAACAAAGGTGATCACGGCGCCGAACTCGCCCAGCCCCGCGGCAAATGCGGTGACTGCGCCTGCCAGCACGCCGGGCAGCATCAGTGGCAGGGTGATGGTCGTGAAGCGCCGCCATGCGCCGGCGCCCAGCGTGCGTGCGGCATCTTCCAGGCCCCGGTCCACGCCCTCCAGCGAGATGCGCATGGCGCGCACCATCAGCGGAAAGGACATCACCGAAGTGGCCACCGCCGCGCCCAGCGTGGTGAATACCAGCTGCACATCGAACTGCCGGTCGAGCCAGCCGCCTATCGGGCCGCGCGTGCCCAGCAGCACCAGCAGCACGTAGCCCACCACCACCGGCGGCAGCACCAGCGGCAGGTGTACCGCGGCATCCACCAGCATCCGGCCGGGGAAGCGGCGCCGTGTCAGCAGCCAGGCCACGAAGACTGCCGGCAGCAGGCTTATCGCCACGCTGCGCGCCGCCACGGCAAGGCTCAGCTGCAGCGCAGACAGTTCTGCTTCGCCCAGTGTCCACATCGGGCAAGGATAAACTTTGCACGGCGTCGTTGCTGCGGCCGCGCCCGCCTGCGGATAATCGGTGCATGAACGCCACACCCAAGGAAGCCGGCCTGCCCGGCACGCGACCGCTGGTCACCATCCAGTCCCACATCCTGCAGCAGCAGGCGCGCTACCCCGAGGCCACGGGTGATTTTTCCTGGATCCTTTCGGCCATCTCCATCTCGGCCAAGATGATCTCGGCGCAGGTGCGCCGCGCGCGCCTGGAGGATGTGCTCGGCAACGCCGGCAGCGAGAACGTGCAGGGGGAGACGCAGCAGAAGCTGGACGTGATCGCCAACGACATCCTGATGCGCAACCTTGCCGGACGCGATGGCGTGGCCGTGGTGGCCTCGGAGGAAAACGAACAGCCGGTGATCCTGCGCGAGCAGAACGATGGCGAAACGCGCTACTGCGTGATGTTCGATCCGCTCGATGGCTCCTCGAACCTGGATATCGCCGGCGGCGTGGGCACGATCTTCAGCATCCTGCGCAAGGACCGCCGCTCATCGAAGATCGAGGATTCGCTGCTGCAGCCGGGTACGCGGCAGGTTGCAGCAGGCTACGTGCTGTACGGCTCCTCGACGGTGATGGTGCTCACCATCGGCACTGGCGTGGACATGTTCGTGCTCGATCCGTCCATCGGCGCGTTCATCCGCGTCGCGGAGGGAATGAAGATCCCGCCGCGGCAGAAATGCTATTCGCTGAACGAGGGCAATCGCCTCTCCATGCCCGAGGGCTACCAGCGCTATCTGCACTGGGCGCAGGAGAACGGCTACTCCAGCCGCTACATCGGCGCCATGGTGGCTGACGTGCATCGCATCCTCATCCAGGGTGGCGTGTTTCTCTATCCGCCGACGAAGAAGGCGCCCAAGGGCAAGCTGCGGCTGATGTACGAAGCCAACCCTATGGCCATGCTGGTGGAGCAGGCCGGAGGCAAGGCGCTGGCTGCGCCAGGCCAGCGCATCCTGGACGTGCCGCCCACGGAGATTCACCAGCGGACGGCGGTGGTTCTCGGCAGTGCCGATGAGGTGGATCAGGTCATCACCCACCTGTAGCGCCGGTTCTCCTTTCACAATCAAGCAGTTGGGCCTGGGTCAATGGCATGACCTGCGGGTTTCCGCTATTCTTACTGAGAGTCATTCTCACTTAGAGGCCCGCCTTGAGCCGTTCCGTCCAATCGTCCGCTGCGCTCGCGCCGATGACCCTTTCGGACCTGCACGTGGGTGCGCGGGGAGTAATCGAGGGCGTGGTCGAAGACGACTCCACCCTGGGTGAGGAAACCGGCGCCACCATCGTCATGCGGCTGATCGAGCTGGGCTTCGTGCAGGGCGAGGGCTTCGAGATCATTGCCGAGGCGCGGCCCAGTGGCGACCCGCTGGCGGTGCGCATCGGCGGCAGCTGCTTTGCGCTGCGCCGGCGTGAGGCCTCGGCGGTGCTGGTCCGCGTGACGCCATGAATGCCGCAGTGGAAACACTTGCGCCTGGCACGCAGGCGGCGCCGCTGCGTGTGGCGCTGGTGGGCGTGCCGAACTGCGGCAAGACGGCGCTGTTCAACCGGCTGACGGGCAGCCGGCAGAAGGTGGCCAACTACGCCGGCGTAACCGTGGAGCGCAAGGAAGGCTGGTGCCACGATGCCGGCACCGATCGCAACTATCGCGTGCTCGATCTGCCCGGCAGCTACAGCCTCGCGGCCACCAGCCTCGATGAGGCCATCACGCGCGATGTGGTGCTCGGCCGCCTGCACGGGGAGGAGCCACCCGACGTCATCGTCAATGTGGTCGACGCCACGAATCTGCGGCTGGGCCTGCGGCTTTCGCTGGAACTGCAGCGGCTCGGCAGGCCGATGATCGTGGCGCTGAACATGAGCGACATCGCGCGCAAGCGCGGCATGAATGTCGATCCGCAGCGCCTGGCGGCGCAGCTGGGTTGCGCGGTGGTAGAGACAGTGGCCGTGCAATCCGGCGGCGACCTGCAGCTGCTGGCGTCCATGGCGCTGGCGCAGCGCGGCGATGTCCTGCAGTTTCGCAACTGGAGCGCGCCGCAGCGCGCCGAAGTGGAAGCCACGCAGCGCGAGGTGCGGCGCATCCTGAATGAGGTGGGCTACCACGAACCGCTGCGCGCACGTGCGCTGGCGCGAATGGATGCCATCGTCATGCATCCGGTGGCGGGTCCCGTACTGCTGCTGGCGGTGCTTTTCCTGATGTTCCAGGCGGTGTTCAGCTGGGCCGCGCTGCCCATGGACCTGATCAACACCGCGATCGGCGCTGCCGGCGACTGGCTGAACAGCACCCTGCCCGATGGCCCGCTGCGCAGCCTGCTGGTGGATGGCGTGGTGGCCGGCATCGGCTCCGTGCTGGTGTTCCTGCCGCAGATCCTGATCCTGTTCTTTTTCATCCTGCTGCTGGAAGACAGCGGCTATCTGCCGCGGGCGGCCTTCCTGCTCGACCGGCTGATGGGGCATGTGGGCCTGTCGGGCCGCGCCTTCATTCCGCTGCTGTCCTCATTCGCCTGCGCCATTCCCGGCATCATGGCGGCGCGCACCATTCCCAATGTGCGCGACCGGCTGGCCACCATCCTGCTGGCGCCGATCATGACCTGCTCGGCGCGACTGCCCGTTTATGCGCTGATCATCGGTGCCTTCATTCCGGCGCAGAAAGTCGGCTTGTTCAACCTGCAGGGCCTGGTGCTGTTCGCGCTGTATGTGGCCGGTGTGCTGGGCGCGCTGCTGGTAGCGCTGGTGATGAAGCGCTTCACGATGAAGTCTGCGTATCACCCGCTGCTGATGGAGCTGCCGGAATACCGCTGGCCCAACCTGCGCAACCTGCTGATCGGCCTGTGGGAACGCGCGCGCATCTTCTTGAGCCGCGTCGGCACCATCATCCTGGCGCTGATGATCGTGCTGTGGTTCCTCAGCACCTGGCCGGCGCCGCCGCCGGGCGCCACCGGCCCGCCCATCGAATACAGCCTGGCTGGCATGCTCGGCCGTGCGTTGCAGGTCATCTTCGCGCCCATCGGCTTCAACTGGCAGATTTCCATCGCGCTGGTGCCGGGTCTGGCTGCGCGCGAAGTGGCGGTGGGTGCGCTGGGAACGGTGTATGCGCTGTCCAGCACCGCGGACAACGTCGATGCGGCACTGACACCGCTGATCACCGCCAGCTGGAGCCTGCCCACGGCGCTGTCGCTGCTGGCCTGGTATGTGTTTGCGCCACAGTGCCTGTCCACACTGGCCACGGTGAAACGCGAGACCAACTCCTGGCGCTATCCACTGATCATGGCCGGCTATCTGTTCGCCATGGCCTACGTGGCATCGCTGCTGACCTATCACATCGCGCGCTGGGCGATGGGGAGCTAGCCATGTGGCTGCAGTACCTGCTGGTGGCGATCATCGTGCTGGCTGCCCTGCTGTTCGCCATCTGGCGTCTGCCTGGCAATCCCACGCGCCGGCGCTACATTGCCGGCTTGCGCCGGCTGAGTGGTGGCGGGGGAGCGCTGAATCGACTGGCATCGCGCCTCGAGGCGCGGATCACGCGCGCCGAAGGCAAATCCGCCTGCAGCAGCTGCGGCTCGGCAGGTGATCACGGCAAGGCGCCCCCCGGGCAGCGTCCCGGCTAGCGCCCGGGTTCTCGCCGGCGCGGGCCAAGGCTATGCTGCCGCGCATGAATACCCACAACACTCTCCTCCTGTCCGGCGTTCTCGCCGCGCTGATGACTTCATCGCAGGCCTCTGCCGCGGCGGCCTCGCATCAGTGCTCCCAGCTCTGGGACGACACGCTGCGCCTGGGCTGCTACGACACGGCCTTTGGCAAGCCGCACCCGCCGGCCGAGCCGGTGGCAGCGCAAACCGCTGCGGCGCCGGCCGCACCCGCCGTGGCAGCTGCCGCCGCAGCGTCGGCAATTCCTGCAGCCACCAGCGCAGCTCCGGCTGCCGCAGCGGCTGCGCCCGCCATCGTGGCAGCTGCGCCGCAGGCTGCCTCCGTGCCATCCACAATCGCCACGCCTGCGCCGGCTGCCAAGGAAAAGCCCAAGACATCCGAGCCCGTGAAATCTGCGGTCACCGCAGTAACCAAGGCCCTGGATGGACGCTTCCGCGTGACGCTGGAGAACGGCCAGGTATGGCAGCAGCTGGAGATCTACCCGCCGGTGACGGTGAAGGTGGGTGAGCAGGTCACGCTGCGTCAGGCCGCATTGGGGTCGACGCAGCTGGTGACCTCCGCCGGGCTGTCTGCCCGGGTCTCTCTGGTCAAATAGCAGCGGCAAAGAAAAAGGGCGACCTGTTTCCAGGTCGCCCTTGCTGATGCCAGCGATGGGGCTGGATCAGAACTTCGCGGTTACGGCCACGAATGCCTGCCGACCGAGTCCGTCATAGAACTCGTAGTAGTTCGGCGCACCGCCCGAGGCAATGTCGCTCGGCACGATGGGCGGATCCTTGTCGAGGATGTTGTTGATGCCGCCGCGCACCTGCAGGTGCTTGCTCACATCCCAGCTTCCCGACAGGTCCAGATAGCTCACATCCGGCAGCGTGGCCCGGAAGATCGGCGCATCGTCGTCCTGCTTCGTGCCGCCCAGGAAGCGCCAGGTCAGGCTGACCGACAAGTCCTGGGGCAATTCCCAGGTCGTCCGCAGGCTGTGGCGCCACTCGGGATTCACGGTCTGGCAGGTCGCTCCAAACAGTCCGGCGCAGTCATAGCTTTCGCCGCCCGGCTGAGGCGTGGTCTTGTAGGTCAGCAGGTAGGCCCCGTTGAGGCTGAACCGCAGCGCGCCCAGGTTGCCGATGTTCATCCTGTACGCAGCCTGCAGGTCGATGCCATCCAGCAGCTGGGCGGCGATGTTGACGTTGGTCTGGATGATGTAGCCGCCGCTCTCGACGCTGGCACCATTGAGCGTGCCGGTGATGGGATGGCGGCTGATCTGGTTGCAGGACACCGTGTCACCGGTATCGAGGCAGGTATTCAGACTCAGCGTTGCATCAGCCGTGCCGATCAGGTCCTTCATCTTGATGTGGTAGTAGTCGAGGCTGCCGGTGAATCCAGCCAGCATTTCCGGACGCCAGGTCACGCCGACGGTGTAGGTGTCGGCGGTTTCCGGCTTCAGCGCGGTGTTGCCACCCTGCAGCTGCGTCAGCTGGTTGGCAGTGCCCTGCGGGATGGTGTTGGTGGACAGTCCGTTGCCGTACTGTGCCGCCGTCACGCCGGTGTTCATGCACTGGGTGAGTGTTGCAACCGCCGCCACGCCATTGACTGGCGAGCAGGGATCCATTCCTCCGAACGAGATCTTGCCCGTTGATTGCGGCACGTAGAGTTCCGTGATGCTGGGCGCGCGGATGGCGTGATTGTACGAGCCGCGGAATCGCAGGTCGGCCATTGGCGCGTACTGCAATTCGAACTTGTACGTGTCGGTGGTGACACCGGTTGAGTAGTCCGAGTAGCGGTAGCCTGCGTCGGCAACCAGGTCATACACGCCGGGTCGGCCCTGCATGATCGGCAGCCTCAGTTCCGCGAACCCTTCGTTCACCGAGACGCCCTGGTCGATGCTGGGCTGCGCGCCGCCCACGCCGGCCAGCAAGCCGGTCTCGATTGCAGCATCCGGTGAATACTGCAGATGCTCTGCGCGGTATTCATAACCCACGTTGACGGCGACCCCTTCGTCAGCGGTCGGCAGCTTCAGGCCATAGACACCCAGATCACCCGTGAAATCGGCATGCAGGGTCTTGAGCTCGGTATTGCCACTGGCCGTGCCGGGCGTATACATGTACTCAAGCGCTTTGTTCGTGACGCCACCGTCCGAGAAGATGTTGTAGGGAACGCATGATCCGCCGGAGATACAGGCCGGACCATCCGGCGTGCTCATTACCTGCAGCGCGTTGGACAACTTCTCCCAGCTGATGTCCTTGCCGTTGAAGCTGTTGAAGCCGGTGTAGAAGTATTGGCCGTAGGCGTCGTACTTCCAGCCTTCGGCGATGTCACCCTTCGTGCCCAGCACCATCCGGTAGTTGGTGTGCTCGTACTCGTACTGGCGGGCGCCGCCTTCGACATTGCGGCGGCCGATATCCAGCTCCTGGCTCACCGAGCCCGGGTCCGCCCTGTCGGCGTCGATATCCTCGGGCGAGCAGATCAGCGCGGCCTGCTGCGCGCTCAGGAACGGATTGCTGCAATTGACCGCGTAGAAGCCCGTGGCCGTGGTGATGTTCGAGCTGCTGAACAGCGCGGTCGGCGCCACTTCCTGGTGCGTGCGGTCGTTCATGAACGAGAATTCGGCGTAGGGCCGGACATGATCGTTCACGTCCACATGCGCGATGAAGCCGGCGTTGTAGCGCTCATCCTGCCGCTGCATGTAGATGTTTTTCTGCGAGTTGAATATCTGCGGCGGATTGGTTCCCTCCGTGCCCCACGGCACGAACTGGTTACCCAGTACAGACCAGTCCTGCAGGCCACCTGGCTCGCCCTCTGCAGTCGGCGGGCCGGTGTTCGTGGCCTTATTCTGTGGTTCGAAGTAGTTCGAGTTGCCCGAGCCGCCGCACTCCACGTCATCGAGGGCCTCGGTGTAGTTCAGCTGGCAGGAACCGAAGTCACGCCGTGAACTGGCAACTGGATTCATCGACTGGTAGCTGAAGAAGCCGGTGACATTGCCGCGGCCATCCATGATGTTGGCGCCGGCGGTAACACTCAGGTTCACGGTATGGCCGTCCCAACCGCTACCTGTGGGGGCGGGCTGGTTGGCAGCTGCCAGGCGCTCCTGCGCAAAGCTGTTGTTGTTGTCGTGCCAGTTGCCGCTCATCTGGGCATCCAGCTGCAGGCCTTCGAAGTTCTTCTTCATGATGAAGTTCACGACGCCGGCAAGGGCGTCCGAACCGTAGACGGCGGAAGCGCCGCCGGTGACTACCTCGACGCGCTCTATCAGCGCAGCCGGAATCTGGTCGAGGTCCGGAGCGGGGGACGAAATGGCGGTCTGCGGCGAGCCCGTGCCCAGCCGGCGTCCATCCACCAGCACCAGCGTGCGGTTCGGACCCAGGCCGCGCAGGTCGGCGGTGGCTACGCCACCGGCTGTGGACAGGCCGCTGGTCTTGTTGCCCAGGTCCTGTCCCAGCGAGTTGCTGTTCATCTGCGGCAGCTGGTTCAGCATGTCCGTGACGTCGATGCGACCGCCCGTCTTGATGTCCTCGTTGGTGACCGAGACGATCGGGCTGCTGCTGGCCATGTTTGCGGATGCGATGCGCGAACCGGTCACGACTACGGCCTCGAGTTCGGGGCCTTCATCTTCTGCAGCCAGGATTTGAGTCGAAGCAATGGCCGACGCAGTCATCGCTGCGGCAAGCAGCGCATGGCGAACGGCGTTGCCGACGCGGTAGCGGGCCGCGGTGGGGGTGGGTTCACTCATGGATTGATTAACTCCCAAATAATGGAACGTTATTGCGTACGAGGCTGCGGCGACGCTGTCGTCTGTCATCGACAGGGCAAGTGTGTAGATCATATACACATGCGTTTAAAACATAAAACGGAAGTAGGTAAAAAACAACAACAATCAGCAAAACAATGGTTGATTGCTAACTCTGTGATTTAGTCGAGATATTTACGTCAGAATCATCTGACACGGTAGTCAGAAAAAGCCTGAGTCGGCAGCATGTTGTAATGGTGCAACGCACCTCATGGCGGAGCATCGCAAGAAAAAAGGGCCCGGAAGCTTGCGCTTGCCGGGCCCTGCGTCTGAAAACGCCTGCTAAGTGCAGTAACTTCTACTGCGCATCGTTGCGCTTGAACACCACGCGCCGATTCAGCGCCCGGCCTTCGGCCGTGGCGTTGTCACCGACGGGCTGCGTCTCGCCGAAGCCCTTTGCCGTGATACGGGAGCCGGAAACCCCCTTGTCCACCAGGTACTGGCGGACGGCGTCCGCGCGCTGCTGCGAGAGCTTCATGTTGTAGTCGTTGGCACCGGAACTGTCGGTGTGCCCTTCAACCGCGCCTGTCACGGTGGGATTGACGCGGCTCAGGAATTCCACCACCCGGTCCAGATCGGGATAGGAGTCGGGCGTGAGCTTGGCGGAGTTGGTTTCGAACAGCACCTGCAGCCGCACCTGGAAGGCGCAGCCCACGCTGTCGACCCTCTCACCGGCCGGGGTGGCCGGGCAGCGGTCAGCCGTATTCGCGACGCCATCGCGGTCGTCATCCGCGGGCGGCGGGGGCGGAGGCGGTGGCGGCGGGGGAGGAGGCGGCGGCGGAGGCGGTGGCGGGGGAGGAGGCGGCGCCGCCGCAGCAACTACGGGTTCGGCCTTCTTGCCGCCGAACGCAAGTTGCAGCCCCAGGTTGGCCACTCCGTCGATGATGCCCCTGCCCACCGAGCCGCGGGCTGCAACATCACCCTTCAACTGCAGCTTGCTGCCGCCGCGGAAATTGATCAGGTCGGCCGTGGCGCCCAGGCCCAGCTTGGCGGCCACTTCCTTGCCATCCGCAGCAGTCTGGTCCACCAAGCCGGCGCCAAACAGCAGGTAGGGACTGAGGCGCGAATCGCGGCGAAATACCCGTGCGAAGTCGGCCGTCAGCCCCTTGATCTCGCGATCCCAGGTAGTACCCGGCTCATCGTGATTGCCCGAGAATCCATTGAGGCTGAAATCCCACTTTTCGTTGAGCGCCTTGCCCAGCGAATAGTAGAGGCCCTCGCCATCGTCAAGACCGCGATCGGCATCCGTGGCGGTCCACATTCCGCCGGCGCCCAGCGTCCACTGACCGACGTCGGTTCCTGCATTCAGTGACAGAGACGCGCCAAGCAGTGCCGCAGAGGCGGCGAATTTCAATATCGAGGTTTTCATCCTGCATTCCCTTGCTGACAGCCCGTGCGGGCATCGCATCATGCTACGGCGATCGGGCCGCTGCAAACAGATGTCGCGGCAGCATGTGGGCGCAAACTGTTGTAAGAAAGCTCCCGCAGCTAGCGCACGAGTCGCCGCGAGAGAAGCTGGTCGCCTACCTGGATGCCCCGCCTTTTTGCCTCGCCGGCCAGGATCTCCACTACTCCTGCCACCTCGGCGCCCGAAGAGATGATGGCTTCGCTCTGGGGCACGGCGCGCTCGTGGATGTGGATGATGCGGCCGCTGGTATCGAAAAACAGCATGTCCAGCGGCACATAGGTGTTCTTCATCCACATGTCCATCGGACGCGGCTCGGGCAGCAGGAACAGCATGCCGTAGTCGCGCGGCAGCTGCTGGATCCACATCAGCCCCTGCTGTTGCTGCGCGGATGTTTCCGCCACCCAGATCTGGAACAGGTCGCGCCCTTCGCTGCGCTGCACGGTGAGCGTGTCGCGGGGGAAGTCGCGCAGCTGCGCCGGATTGAAACCGGCATTGGCTGGCGTGGCAGTGCAGGCCGGGCCCGCTGCAAGACACAGCAGCGAAAGAAGCAGGGTGCGGATCATGGTTCCTCTCCGGCGTCGACCACGCCGCTGAATTCGAATGTGGGAATGTGCAGGCGTCCTTCGCCGGTCATTGCAGTGGCGGGGTCCAGGCAGTAGCCGCGCACATGCACGCGCTGCCGGTGTGCATTCTCCGGCAATGGCGTGCGCTCCAGCTTCTCCACCGCACAGTGCCCGTCGCCGCGGGTGGCAAACATCTGCCCGCCGCCTTCGAGGATGACGGTGACGTTCGTGGGCAGGGCCTCGGCGGCGCCCGCAGCGATATCCTTTGTGCCGATGCCGAAGATGAAACGCAGCTGTCGCGTCGCTTGCCCTTCTGCCGGCAGCGGGCCGGCCAGCGTCACACGCAATCCTCTGCCGCCTGGCCGCGGGCCCCCTTCACAGCGCATGCCGGCGTCGTGCCAGTCGAGGTCCGCATCTAACGCGCCCCGCAGCCGCGCCTGCAGGAAGGCGTCGCCCATGCAGGCGCCCGTGGCGCTGGCGGTGCTGGCAGCGGTGGGTGGAGCAGCAGCAGGCTTTGCGGTGGCAGCGCTGCCGCCCGTTTCCGGCTTGCGCGCGCAGGCAAGCGCGGCGCCGGCCACCATCAGCATGAGAAGAGCGATTCGCATCGGCGCAGTGTAAAAGCGCCGCGTGAGGAATGTGCGCCCTTTCAACGGTTTGTCGCACAGTCCCGCTAGACTACGGTGATGCAACTCGTGGAAATCTCTCCGGTCATTCCCGCGGCGCTGGGCCGTCTCACCGAACTCGCGGGCAATCTCTCTTACAGCTGGCACCGGCCCACGCGGGCCCTGTTCGAGGATCTGGACCAGGTCCTGTGGCGCCAGACCAATGCCAACCCGCGGCTGATGCTGCGCACTGTCAGCCAGGCCACGCTCGATGCTGCCGCCAGCGATCCGGCATTCCTGCGCCGCTACGCCGCAGCGCTGGAGAACTACGACAGCTACCAGTCGCAGGAAGCCGTGAAGGCAGGCCTGCCGCTGGTGGCCTATTTCTGCGCCGAGTACGGATTCCACGAGAGCTTTCCCAACTACTCCGGCGGCCTCGGCATCCTCGCGGGCGATCATTGCAAGGCCGCCAGCGATGAGCAGCTGAACTTCGTCGCCGTCGGCCTGCTTTACCGGCAGGGCTATTTCTCGCAGTCCGTGGACAGCGACGGCAGCCAGCATGCGGGTTATCGCGATTCCGATCCGCGCGATCTGCCGGTGGAGCCGGTGCGCGATGCCAATGGCGCATGGCTGGAAGTGCGTGTGCCGATGGCTTCGCGCGAAGTCGCGGCACGCATCTGGCGCGCCCAGGTGGGCCATGTCTCGGTGTTCCTGCTGGATACCAACCTGGCTTCGAATTCCGAGGCCGATCGCGACATCACCTTCCGCCTGTATGGTGGCGATGAAGCGCTGCGCATCCGGCAGGAGATGGTGCTGGGCATGGGCGGGGTGCGGGCATTGCGCCTGATGGGACTGGCGCCGGCCGTGTGGCACATGAACGAAGGGCATGCCGCCTTCCTTTCCATCGAGCTGCTGCGCGAGCATCTGGCGGCGGGACTCACTCTCGAAGCGGGGCTGGAAGCCATCGCCGGCCGGTGTGTGTTCACCACCCACACGCCAGTCGCCGCCGGTCACGATGCATTTCCTGATCATCTGTTCGCCGAGCATTTCGGCGGCGTCGCCGATGCCATGGGCGTGGGCATGGAGCGGCTGATGGCGCTGGGCCGTGCGCCTGGCTACGAAGGGCGCTTCAACATGACCCGCCTGGCGCTGAATGCCGCGCGCCGCATGAATGGCGTCAGCCGCATCCACGGCGCCGTGTCCTCGCAGCTCTGCGCCGACCACTGGCCGGAGATTCCGGCGACCGAGAATCCTGTGGGCTACATCACCAATGGCGTGCATGTGCCCACCTTCCTGTCGTCGGTGTGGGCGGAGTTCCTGGATGGGCGCCTGCCGGGGTGGCGCGAGCGCCTCTGCGATTCACAATTCTGGCAGGGCGTGGACGAATTGCCGGAAGCGGCGTTCTGGTCCGCAGCGCAGGACGTTAAATCGCGCATGCTGACCGGCGTGCGCTCGAGGCTGGAGCGCGAGTATCGGCGCAAGCGCCTGGGCGCCGTACAGCTGGCGCATGTCACGCGTTATCTGGACCCTGCAAATCCGAATGTGCTGACCATCGGCTTTGCGCGCCGCTTCGCCACCTACAAGCGGGCGGCCCTGATCCTGCGCGACCGCGAGCGCCTGCTGCGCATCGTGGGAGATTCAGAACGGCCGGTGGTGTTCCTGTTCGCCGGCAAGGCACATCCAGCCGATCTCCCCGGCCAGGAAGTGCTGCGCGAGATCAAGCGCGCCATGCTGACGCCGGAGCTGGCCGGGCGCGTGGTGTTCCTGGAGGACTACGACATCCAGTTGGCGCGCTGGCTGGTCACCGGCGTCGATGTCTGGCTCAACAACCCCATCGCACCGCTGGAAGCCAGCGGCACCTCCGGCATCAAGGCTGCGGTCAACGGGCGACTGAATCTTTCCATCATGGATGGCTGGTGGGCCGAGGCCTACGACGGCACCAATGGCTGGGGCATACCCGGCGCGGATGCGCTGGACGAAGGCCGGCGCGATCATCTCGACGCGGCCTCGGTACTGGATGCCATCGAGGAAGAAGTAGTGCCGCTGTACTACGGCCGCAATTCCGCCGGCATGGCGCCCGAGTGGGTGCGTCGTTGCCGACACGCCATGGCCACGGTGATTCCGCATTTCAACATGCGCCGTACCATTCGTGACTACGCGGCCGGCATGTATGGCCCCGCGGCCGACCATGGCCGCCGGCTGATGCAGGACAATTCCGCCGGCGCCATCCAGCTCGCGGAGTGGAAGCGGCGCGTGCGCGCGGAGTGGAAGGATGTGCGCATCCTCAAGGTCGAGGACCAGCCGCGCGGCGCCGAACCGGAGTCGCCGCTGAAGCTGCGCGCCACGGTGCAGCTCGGCGGCCTGTCGCCGCAGGACCTGCGCGTGGAATTCAAGGCGCTGCGGCTGCTGCCCGAGGCGCCTTTCGATGCAGCGCCGCTGTGCTCCTTCGGGCATGGCACGCCAAACGGCCAGTGGCGTGCGGAGTTCGCTGCGGCGGGCAGTGTGGCATCCGATGGCAGCGCGGCTTTCGAAGTCGCCGCAGTGCCGCCGGGCACTGGCCAGTACCAGCTCGAGGTTCGCGTGTATCCCTGGCATCCGTTGCTGGGTCATCCGCTCGAGATGGGGCTGATGAAGACCGTCTAGGTCATCCTGACCAGCACCTGCGCCGCCAGCGGTGGCAGGTCCAGCAGCAGGGAGCAGGGCTGCTGGTGCCAGGGATGTGCTTCGGCAACGGCTTCAAGGCAGCCCAGGTTCGCGCCGCCGTAGTGGCTGGAGTCCGAATTCATCAGCACCCGGTAGCGGCCGGGTGCGGGCACGCCCACCCGGTAACCATTGCGTGGCTGCGGCGTGAAATTCAGCACGATCACCAGCGACTGGCCGCCGCCGGAGCGCAGGAACGAAAGCACCGACTGCTCGCGATCATTGCAGTCGATCCAGCTGAATCCTTCGGGTTCGAATTCATGCCGGTACAGCGCCGGATTCTGCGTGTACAGGTGGTTCAGGTCGGCAATCAGCTGCTGCACGCCCCGATGCTCTGCGTGGTCGAGCAGGTACCAGGGCAGCGCCACGTGGAAATCCCATTCCCAGGGATGCGCCAGCTCGCCGCCCATGAACAGCAGTTTCTTGCCGGGCAGCGTCCACATGTAGCTGAACAGCAGCCTGAGGTTGGCAAGCTGCTGCCAGCGATCACCAGGCATGCGCCCCAGCAGCGAGCTCTTCAGGTGGACCACTTCATCGTGCGACAGCGGCAGGATGAAGTTCTCCGTGTACGCATACATCATCCCGAAGGTGAGTTCGTTGTGATGGTGCTTGCGATGGATGGGATCACGCTTGAAGTAGTCCAGCGTGTCGTGCATCCAGCCCATGTTCCATTTCATGGAGAAGCCCAGCCCGCCGGCATCCACCGGCCGGCTCACCATGGGCCAGTCGGTGGATTCCTCCGCCATGATCACCGTGCCCGGCGCGCGTGAGTGCGTGGTGGCATTCAGCGTGCGCAGGAAGTCCACGGCCTCCAGGTTCTCGCGGCCGCCATGCTGGTTGCGCACGAAGTTGTTGCCGCGCGCGAAGTCCAGATACAGCATCGACGCCACGGCATCCACGCGCAGCCCGTCGAAGTGGTATTCCTCCAGCCAGTAGCAGGCGCTGGCCAGCAGGAAGCTGCGTACTTCGTGCCGCTCGTAGTTGAAGATGTAGGTGCCCCAGTCCTGGTGCTCGCCCTTGCGCGGATCCTCGTACTCGTACAGCGCGGTGCCGTCGAAGCGCGCCAGGCCATGTGCATCGCGGGGAAAATGCGCCGGCACCCAGTCCAGCAGCACGCCGATGCCGGCCTGGTGGCAGCAGTCGATGAAATGCTTCAGGCCATCCGCCGGGCCGAAGCGGCTGGTCGGGGCGAAGTAGCCGGTGGTCTGGTAGCCCCAGGAATCATCCAGCGGGTGCTCGGCAATCGGCAGCAGTTCCACATGCGTGAAGCCCAGGCGCTGCAGGTAGGGCACCAGCTGCGCGGCCAGTTCCTGATAACTGAGAAAGGCGCCGTCGGGATGGCGCTGCCAGGACCCCAGGTGCACCTCATAGATGGAGGCGGGCGCATGCAGCCAGTCATGCTGCGGCCTTGCCTGCATCCACTGCTGGTCGCGCCACTTGTACGAGGCGGCATCCGTCACCAGCGAGGCGGTGGCCGGACGCATTTCCATTGCGCGCGCATAGGGATCGGTCTTCAGCTCCACCTGCTGCGTGAAGCGGCTGCGCACCTCGAACTTGTACACCTCGCCCACGGCCAGTCCGGGGATGAACAGTTCCCACACGCCGCTGCTGCCCAGCACACGCATGGGCAGCCGGCGTCCGTCCCAATTGCAGAACGGCCCCACCACGCTGACCCGCTCGGCATTCGGCGCCCACACGGCAAAGCGCACGCCATCTATTCCATCGAAGCGGGCCGGATGCGCGCCCATCATGCGCCAGGCCTCCACATGCCCTCCGGATGCGAACAGCGCCAGGTCTGCATCGGATACCGAAGGCCTGAAGCTGTAGGGATCGATGCGTTCCAGGCGGTTGCCGGCATCATCGATGCGCACCAGCCGCGGGTGTGCATCAACCGGGCCCGCTCCGGCCTGCAGTTCGAAGAAGTCGGTGTCCGCGATGCGCGCCAGCTCGCGGCCATCGGCCAGCTGCACGCGCAGGCTGCCGGGAAAGTAGGCGCGGACAACTTTGTCGCCGCCTCGCTCCAGGAAACCCAGCGCGCTGTGGGGATCGTGATGCCGGCCGCCGGCGATCCGGGCGAGATCCGCTGCTTCAGGGTGGTTGATGATGAAGTCCTGTGGCCGGAATGCGGCGGGTTGTCAGGCTGGCGTGCAGCCCGTTGTGGTAAATATAGCCTGCATGGTCAGACTTTCGCGTAGTTCATCCGGACGCTATGTGAGTCGCCTTACTGGCGGCACATTGGCAATGATCATGGCTGGCGGGCGCGGCGAGCGGCTGCGGGGCCTTACCGAGCATCGCTGCAAGCCGGCCACCCCTTTCGGGGGCAAGTTCCGCATCGTCGACTTCGTGCTGTCCAACTGCGTGAATTCCGGCATCCGCAAGATCTGCCTGCTGACGCAGTACAAGGGCCAGTCGCTGATCCAGCACGTGCAGCGCGGCTGGAGCTACCTGCGCGGTGAATTCGGCGAGTTCATCGACGTGATCCCGGCGCAGCAGCAGGTGGGCAAGCACTGGTACCGCGGTACGGCCGACTGCGTGTACCAGAACCTGGACTATGTGCGGCTGCACCACCCGCAGCACGTGCTGGTGCTGGCGGGCGACCACATCTACAAGATGGACTACGGCCCGATGATCGCCTACCACGTGGAGAAGGGCGCGGACATCACCGTGGGCGTGGTCGAGGTGCCGCTGGCCGCGGCGCGCGAGTTCGGCGTGCTGTCGGTAACGGAGTGGAACCGCGTGACGCGCTTTGACGAGAAGCCGCCGCAGCCGGAGCCCATGCCCGGCAACAGCGAGGCCGCGCTGGCCTCGATGGGCATCTACATTTTCAACGCCCAGCTGCTCGAACAACTGCTGGTGGAAGACGCTGCCGACGAACAATCCGGCCACGACTTCGGCAAGAACATCATTCCCAAGGCCATCGAGAAGCTGCAGGTGTTCGCCTATCCCTTCCGCAACGTGCGTACGCGGGCGCAGAACTACTGGCGCGATGTGGGAACGGTGGATGCCTTCTACGAGGCCAACCTCGAGCTCGTGCACGTGTCGCCGGAACTGAACGTGTACGACGAGGAGTGGCCCATCTGGACCTACCAGGTGCAGCAGCCGCCTGCCAAGTTCGTGCTGGATGAACCCGGCCGCTGCGGCATGGCCATCAACTCCCTGGTGGCCGGCGGCAGCATCATCTCCGGCGCCGTGGTGCGCGATTCCCTGCTGTTTTCGGCAGTGCGCATCGAGGAGCGCTCGGTGGTGGAGCGCTCGGTGATCATGCCGGGCGTGCACATCGGGCGCGGCTGCACCATCCGCAACGCCATCATCGACGAGCACTGCGACATCCCCGACAACACACAGATCGGTGTCGACATCGTCAGCGACCGCGAACGCTTCGACGTCACGCCGCGCGGCGTGATCCTGGTCACGCCGGAGACACTGCTGGCCGCCACAGCAGTGAAAGGATGACCGACCCGCGCCTGCCAGTCGTCCTGCTGTGGCACATGCACCAACCGCCGTACCGCGATGCGCTGTCCGGCCGCTATGTGCTGCCATGGACCTACCTGCACGCCATCAAGGATTACACCGACATGGCCGCGCACCTGGAGCAGGTGCCCGGTGCCAAGGCGGTGGTGAACTTCACTCCGGTACTGATCGAACAGATCGAGGACCTGGACGCCGCGGTGCGCGCCTGCCTGCATACCGGCGCGCCACTGCCGGATGCGCTGCTGGCCACACTGGGCCCGGGCGGACTGCCGGCGGATTCCGCGCAGCGACTGCAGATGCTGCGGGCCTGCCTGCGTGCCGACCGCGAAACACTGATCCGGCGCCATCCGCCTTTCGAAGAACTGTTCCTGCTGGCGCAGACCTTCGCAACGCCGGAGCGCATTGCCTACGCATCCGACCAGTTCCTGTATGACCTGTCGGTCTGGTATCACATTGCCTGGATGGGCGAGTCCGTGCGTCGCGAGGATGCGCGCGTCGCCGCGCTGGTGCTGAAGGGGCGCGGCTATGAACTCCCGGACCGGCTCTCGCTGCTCACCCTGATCGGCGAAATCCTTGCCGGGGTACTGCCGCGCTACCGGCGGCTTGCAGAGGCCGGACGCTGCGAATTGGCCGTATCGCCATACAGCCATCCCATCCTGCCGCTGCTGTTTGATTTCGCGGCCGCGCGCGAGAGTGAACCCCATGCGCCACGCCCGCACCATGCGGGCTATCCGGGTGGCGCGGAGCGCGTGGAATGGCATCTGCAGCGTGCCAGGTCGGAGTTCGAGCGCGTGTTCGGTCATGCGCCGCGCGGCTGCTGGCCATCGGAAGGCGCCATCAGTGATGCGGCCGTTCGTGCCATCGACGCCGCCGGTTTCGACTGGCTGGCCACCAGCGTCGCGGTGCTGCGGCCATCGCTGAATCTCTCCGGCGTCGAATTGCCTGCGGACGAGAACGCCGCGGAGCGGGCGCTGAACCGCGCCCATGCGCTGCCGGGCAGCGACCTGGAATGCTACTTCCGCCATGACGGATTCTCCGACCTGATCGGCTTCACGTATTCGCGCTGGCATGGCGACGATGCCGCCGCCAATTTCGCGCATGAGCTGGCAGCGTTCGCCACGCGTACCGCGGGGCAGCCGGAGCGTGTGCTGCTGGTTGCACTGGATGGAGAGAATGCCTGGGAGTACTACCCCTTCAACGGCTGGTACTTCCTGCGCGCCTTGTACGCCGCGCTGGCCGAGCATCCATTGCTGCGGCTGGCAACACTGTCGGAAGTGGTCGACGAGCACCGCAACGCTGGCATCGCGCCGGCGCCGCTGAAGCACATCCGCGCCGGCAGCTGGGTCTATGGAACGATGTCCACCTGGATGGGCGATGCCGACAAGAACGCCGGCTGGGACCTGCTCTGCGACGCCAAGCGCGCTTTCGATGCAGCCATGGCTGCCGGCCATCTCAATGAGGCGCAACGCGTCTGTGCGGAGCAGCAGCTGGCGGCCTGCGAAGCCTCGGACTGGTACTGGTGGTTCGGCGATTACAACCCTTCCGAAGCGGTGCGTGATTTCGACGAGCTGTTCCGCCACCAGCTGACCAGCCTCTATCGCTCGCTGGATCTCGACCCGCCGGCGCAACTGGCGCAGCGCATCAGCATTGGCAGGGGTGCACCCGAGGCCGGCGGCGTCATGCGCCGTTCATGAAAGCATCCGTGCTGTCGCGCCGCCGTTCCGGCGTGCTGCTGCCGGCATCGGCGCTGCGGCAGGATGGACGCGGCGCCTTTGGCGCGCCGGCTTTTCAATTCATCGACTGGCTGGCCGATGCCGGCTTCACCGTGTGGCAGATGCTGCCACTGGTGCCAACGGATCCCAGCGGCTCCCCCTACTGGGCGCGCTCCGATCGTGCCGGCTGTGTCGAGCTCACGGACCAGGCAGCGCCTGATCCCGGCAATGCCGATGACTTCGCGACGTTTCGCGCGGCCAGCGTCCGCTGGCTGGACGACTTCACGCTGTTCCAGACGCTGAGCGAGGAACAGGCGGGTGCGCCATGGTGGAAATGGCCTGCGGCGATCCGGCAGCGCGAAGCGGCTGCGCTCGCCGCGGCGCGACAGCGTCTGGCGCCGCGGCTCACCGAGCTCTCGCGCGTGCAATGGCGTTTCGACGAACAATGGCGGGCGCTGCGGCGCCACGCCGATGCGCGCGGCGTGAAGATATTCGGCGACCTGCCCATCTACGTGGCGCCGGATTCCGTCGCGGCATGGGTTGCACCGGCTGCGTTCCAGCTGGGTGCCGATGGCGAGGCCATCGCGGTTTCCGGCGTGCCACCCGACTATTTCTCCGCCGATGGCCAGCTGTGGGGCAACCCGCTTTACGACTGGGATGCGCAGCAGCGCGATGGGTTCGGTTTCTGGCTGGAGCGCCTGGCGCTGCAGGCCGATCGTTTCGATCTGCTGCGGATCGATCACTTCCGTGCACTCGAGGCTTACTGGTCGGTGCCTGCTGGTTCCGCGACGGCGCGCGAAGGGCAGTGGCGTCCGGCCCCTGGCCAGGCGCTGCTCACCCAGGTGCAGCACCAGCTGCCGCAACTGGAACTGGTGGCCGAGGATCTCGGCGTGATCACGCCGGCAGTGACGGCACTGCGTCGCCAGTTCGGCCTGCCCGGCATGCGCGTGCTGCAGTTCGGATTCGATGGTGATCCTGCCAATCTTCACCTGCCACATGAGCATGCCGCCGATACCGTGGTCTATACCGGCACGCACGACAACGACACCACGGCTGGCTGGTATTCCGGTCTGGCTGCCGGCACACGCGATCAGGTGCGCCGCTACCTCGGCCGCTCCGACGATGAAGCCGTCGATGCGCTGCGCCGCGCGGCGCTGGCCTCGGTGGCCGTGCTGGCCGTGTTGCCGGCGCAGGACATCTTGCATTTGGGTAGTGAGGCGCGCCTAAATCGTCCCGGAACCATCACGGGGAACTGGAGCTGGCGGCTGCCTGCGCATTCGCTCACGCCGGAACTCGCGGTGCGTTACCGCGATCTGAACCAGTTGTACAACCGGAGTTGAGCGATGTCCCTGATGCGCAGTCTCGGCGCGGTGCTGGCGCTTGCGGTGCTGGCTGGCTGCAGCTCCATGAAGCTGGAGAAGCCGCACCTTGAAGTCGTCAACGTGCAGCTGCTGAAGAGCGATCTGCTGCAGCAGCAGTTCAGCGTGCGCATGCGCGTGGACAATCCCAACGACCGGGAACTACCGGTGCGCGGCATCACCTACGAGCTGCAGCTGGCGGGGGAGAAATTCGCGGAAGGCGAATCAGTAAACAGCTTCACGGTGCCGGCGAAGGGCTCCGCCGAGTTCGACCTCAGCATGAAGGCCAATGCCGCCAACATGCTGCTGCGGCTGCTGTCAGGCGGCAAGAAGCTCGAAAACCTGGACTACCGGATGGTCGGCAAGGTTTCGCTGTCTTCGGGGATGATGCGTTCCATCCCCTTCGACGAGAAGGGGCAGATCAAGCTTCGTTAGCCGCACATGGTTCGCTATGCGGCCAGCATCTTTTCATACAGCGACACGTACTCCGCGACCTGCGTCTCCCAGGAGAAATCCTGCGCCATGCCGTTCTGCACCAGCCGGCGCCACAGGCTCTGGTGTGAATACCAGCGCAATGCCGTTTCCACGCCCCAGGTCACGCCGCCCACGTCATAGTCGTTGAACACCACGCCGGTGCCGCTGCGGCTCACCGGATCGAAGTGCTGCACTGAATCCGCCAGGCCGCCGGTGCGGCGCACGATGGGCACGGTGCCGTAGCGCAGGCTGTACATCTGGTTCAGCCCGCAAGGCTCGTACAAGGAGGGCATCAGGAACATGTCGCTGGCGGCCTCGATCCAGTGCGCATGTTCCTCGCTGTAGCCGGAACGGAAACTCACCCGTGTGGGGTGCAGGTGTGCCAGATCGCGCAGGAAGGTTTCGTAGCGCGCATCGCCGCTGCCCAGCACTGCGCAGCAGAAGTCATGCCGCCGCAGCAGTTCGGGCAGCGCCGTGAGCAGCAGGTCGAATCCCTTCTGCGAGGCAAGCCGGCTCACGATGCCCAGCAGCGGCGCGCGGCTGCGCGCCTGCGTGGCGAGGCCGGCGCGCTGCAGGAAATCCTGCTTCAGCTCGGCCTTCACGCCAAGCTGGCTGGCGTTGTAATGCAGCGGCAGGAAGCGGTCCTGCCTCGGATCCCAATCCTGGTAATCAACGCCGTTGAGAATGCCGCTCAGCGCGGGCGCGCGGCTGGCCAGCAGGCTTTCCAGTCCATAGCCGAATGCCGCGGTCTGGATCTCCTGCGCATAGGTCGGGCTTACCGTGCTGATGTGGTGCGCATGGGTGATGCCTTCGCGCAGGGGATTGACCTGGCCCGCGGCCAGTTCGCCACCATCGAGCATGGATTCGGCAGCGCCCAGGCCGGTGTCGGCGCGCAAGCTTGCAGGGAACACGCCCTGGTAGGCGATGTTGTGAATGGACATCAGGCTGCGGGTGCCCTGGAACAGGCGGTCCCAACTGTAGGTGCTTTTCAGCAGCAGCGGGCCGAGCCCGGTGTGCCAGTCATTGCAGTGCAGGATGTCGGGTGCGAAGGCCATGCGCTGGCAGCACAGCAGTGCCGCATGCGTCAGCAGCAGGAAGCGCAGGTGCTCATCGGCTGCGCTGCTGTAGATGCTGCTGCGCTCATACATCGCCGGCGCATCGATCAGGTACACCATGGCCTGGCTGCCGGGCAGCCGCGCGGTATAGACGTCGAAGCGCAGTGTATGCGGGCCGAGCTGCAGTGGAATATTGCTGAGGAACTCCACCGGCCAGATATCGAGGCCGCGCCGTTCGATCTGGCGGTACAGCGGCATGAACACCCGCAGCTCATGTCCGGCCGAAGTCAGGTACTTCGTCAGCGCGCCGGCCACGTCCGCAAGGCCGCCGGTCTTGGCCAGCGGTGCGATTTCCGAGGCGATGAAACAGATGCGCAGGGGCATGTTCTCAGTGTAGCGGTATCATCTGTGGATGCAGCGGATGCGGATCACGATAGTGGTGGTTGTGCTGGTGGTTGTTGCGCTGGCCGCAGGCGCACTGGCTGCGAACTGGCCGTTCTGGCAACGCGCCTGGCAATGGCAGGCCGCGGCCGATGGCTGGCCTGATGCACTGCCGGGACCGAAGGTGCGGATATCAGCCGTCGGCAGTTATCTGCCACTGCGCGTTGCCATGGATACGCGCCTCTCTGCGCGCGTGGATGACAACACACAAATGCTGCTGGTCGGTGACACTTCCGGCCGCGTGGTGGCATGGTTCGCGCCCGGAACCAGTGAGCTCACGCTGATCGATGGGCGCGGCCTTGCAGCCGGGTTGCTCGGCCCGTTGCTGGGCACATTGCAGATGCAGCCACACGCTTCGCTGCTGGACACGCCGCTGCGCTCCCTGCTGGACCGATGGCAGGGCGATGCGCGTGGCGACATCACGCCAAGGCAGCTGCTGTGGCAACTCAGCGGCCTGGAGAACCCTCCTTTCGTTCCGCTCAATCCGTGGAGCCGCAGGGCGCAGCTGGCCTCGGGTCCGGACTTCGGCCGCGCGGCGCTGCATACCCGGCAGGTGTTCCCACCCGGCACGCATTTCGAGGTGGGGCCGGCCAACGCGCAGCTGCTGGCACTGATGGCCACCCGCGTCACCGGAATCGCTTATGCAGACTTGCTGCAGCAGCGGCTGTGGTCGCAATTCGCAGCGCAGGATGCCGAGGGCGTGCTGGATCACCGTCGCGGCCAGATGGCTGCGCATTGCTGCCTGCGCGCTGCAGCCGCGGACTGGCTGCGTCTCGGGCTGCTGCTGGCAGCAGATGGCCGAAGCGGTGCGCGGCAAGTGTTGCCTGCCGGCCACGTCGCGCAGCTGGCTGTGGCTTCGCCGGTTCATCCCGGCTACGGACTGGGCTTCCGCCTGGGAAACTCCGGACCCGGCAACGATACCCTGCTGCTGGAGACAGAAGGCCGGCGCCTTGGTGTTGCGCCACAGGCGGGACGGGCAGTGCTGTGGGCAGGAAAAGGTGCTCCGCCTGGATGGCTTTACGAGCTGCTGGATCCGGCACTATTCGCGCTTGGAGACAGCACGGCAGGCGAATAGTTCCGGCTTTTTTTGGCCACCATTCCAGCGCTGGCCAATGCAATAATCCGCGCAATATGGCCGACCTACGCTCCATCGTTACAGGCGCCAGCCTTTCGCTTGCAATCGTATGTGCAGGGTGGGCTGTGTATGAAGCCAAGCACCATGCGCCCGCAGGCAGCCCGCAGGGCCAGTTCCGCCCGGCAGGCGCTGGCGCTCCGTCAGGAGCGGGCGATGCGATTCCCGTGCTCACTGCCACTGCCGAGCGTCGCCAGATCGATGTGGGCATCCAGGCCATCGGCACCGCCAATGCCAATGAATCGGTCAGCATCACTTCCAAGACCAGCAACATCGTCACTGCCGTGCGCTTCAGCGATGGCCAGAACGTGTCCACTGGGCAGGTGCTGGTGGAGCTGGACCGCGCCACTACCGAAGCGGATCTCGCGGCCGCGAATGCCGCCTTCGCTGAAAGCCAGAGCCAGTACAACCGCAGTCGCGAGCTGCTCGCCACGCAGGCGCTTTCCAAGTCGCAGTTCGAGCAGCTCGAGGCGACCATGAAGTCCAACCAGGCCCGTGTCGATGCCGCGAAGGCGCGACTGGCCGACAACTACATCCGTGCGCCTTTCTCCGGCCGGGTGGGACTACGCCGCGTGAGCCTGGGCACGCTGATCAGTCCGGGGACCGTGATCACCACCCTGGATGACACCAGCGTCATCAAGGTGGACTTCGCGGTGCCGGAGCTGAACGTCGGTGAATTGCGTGCCGGCCAGTCGGTACTGGCGAACAGCAGCGCCTATCCGGGCCGCACGTTCTCCGGCAAGGTCACCAGTGTCGATTCACGCGTCGATCCGGCTTCCCGCGCGGTGACCGTGCGCGCCGTGGTGCCCAACCGCGACAACGCGCTGAAGCCCGGCATGTTCCTGACGGTGAATCTGTCGAAGGAACGCCGGTCTGCCCTGATGGTGCCGGAGCAAGCACTGGTGCCCGAGCAGGCGCGGCAGTTCATCTACGTGGTGGATGGCAAGCTGGTGCGCAAGCGCGAGGTGAAGTTGGGCCGGCGCGAGCCCGGCTTCGTGGAGATCACCGAAGGCGTTGCTCCCGGCAACCACGTGGTGATCGAGGGCACGCTGAAGCTGCGCGAAGGCACACCGGTGCGCGAGCTGGGTACGCCCACCACCACCGTGGCCGAAGCGCCGCCGTCCTGAAGCTGCAGCCATGACCATCTCGGAGCTCTCGATACGGCGGCCGGTGTTCGCGACGGTGCTGGCGCTGCTGTTGCTGATCGTGGGCGTGATGGCGGCGCTGCGGCTGTCCATCCGCGAATACCCGGACGTGTCGCAGCCGGTGGTCAGCGTCAACGTCACCTATCGCGGCGCCAACGCCGCGGTGATGGAGACCCGGGTCACCCAGATCATCGAGAACGAAGTGGCGGGCCTAGAGGGCGTGGACAAGCTCACCTCGCGAAGCCGCGACGAGCGCGCCTCGGTCAACATCCAGTTCAACGCCAACCGCGACATGGATTCCGCCGCCAACGACGTGCGCGACCGCGTCACGCGCATCCTCGGCCGCCTGCCGGATGAGGCCGATCCGCCGCAGATCGAGAAGGTGGAGAACGGTGCCGATCCGGTGCTGTTCATCATCCTGTCCAGCAACAAGCGCAACGCGCTGGAGCTGACCGATTTCGCTGACCGCTATCTGGTGGATCGCCTTGCCACCGTGCCCGGCGTGGCCAGCGTGTTCATCAACGGCGGCCGGCGCTACGCCATGCGCATCTGGCTGGATCGTGGCGCCATGGCGGCGCGCAAGATCGCGGTGACGGACATCGAGACGGCGCTGCGCAACGAGAACATCGAGCTGCCCGCGGGGCGCATCGAATCGCAGCAGCGCGAATTCACGCTGCGCACCGATACCTCGCTGCGCACCGAGGAGGATTTCCGCAGCCTGGTCGTGAGCCGTGGCACGGACGGTTACCTGGTGCGGCTGGGCGATGTGTCCACCGTGCAGCTGGCCGCGGAGAACCAGCGCAGCGGCGCCGCCACCAGCGAGGGGCCGGCGCTGCTGCTGCCGGTGACGCCGCTGTCCACCGCCAATGTGCTCGAGGTGGCCAAGGCCATCAAGAAGGAAATCGGGCTGATCCGCGAGGGTCTGCCGCAGGACGTTACCATCGAAGTGAACATCGACAACTCGGTGTTCATCCGCGAATCGATGAAGAAAGTGGTGACCGCGCTGGGCGAGACCATGGTCATCGTGCTGGTGGTCATCTTCCTGTTCCTGGGCAGCATGCGGGCCACGCTGATCCCGGCCGCCACCATCCCGGTGTCCATATTCGCGGCCGCAACGGTGATGGCGGCGCTGGGTTATTCCATCAACACGCTCACTCTGCTCGGCGCCGTACTGGCCATTGGCCTGGTGGTCGACGACGCCATCGTGGTGCTGGAAAACATCGTCCGCCGCATCGAGCACAACGAGCCGCCGCTGCTGGCCGCCATCAACGGCAGCCGCGAGATCGGTTTTGCCGTCATTGCCACCACCATGGTGCTGGTGGCGGTGTTCCTGCCCATCTCCTACCTGCAGGGCAATGTGGGCCGGCTGTTCAGCGAATTCGGCGTATCGGTGGCCGCCGCAGTGGTGTTCTCGGCGGTGATTGCGCTGACGCTCACGCCCATGATGACCTCAAAGCTGTTCGCCAACGGCATCCATCGCGGGCGACTGGCCACCGGCATCGACAACGCCTTCAAGGCGCTGACGCGCAAGTACATGGAGGCGCTGCGCTGGGGACTGGCGGGCAGCCGTCCGGTGCTGCTGCTGTCCGTGGCCGGTTTCACAGCGGCGCTGGCCATCTCGATGCTGGTTTTCGGCTGGCCATGGCATGGCATGCGGCTGCAGCAGGAGCTGGCGCCGCAGGAGGATCGCGGCCGCGTGCAGGTGTTCGTGCAGGCGCCGGAAGGATCCAGCCTCGACTACACGCAGCGGCAGCTGGCGCAGGTCACCGAGGTCGCCAAGGATGAGGTGGCGCGCGGCAATGCGACGCGCGTGTTCACGCGCACCGGCAATTTCAACAGCCAGGCCGCGGTCGATACCGGCATGGTGCTGCTTCCGCTGAAGGAATGGGGCGATCGGCCGGAGAGCGCCGCACAGATCGTGCAGCGCCTGAGCGAGCGCACACAGGACATTCCCGGCGCGCGCGTGGTGCCGCGTACGCCAGGCGGCCTGGGCGGCAATGGCAAGCCCGTGCAGATCGTGCTGGAAGGCCCGGAATACAAGGCCGTGGCCGAGGTCGCCGACAAGGTGATCCAGAAGGCGCAGCAGAATCCGGGCCTCGCCAGTCTGGAGATGGACTACCAGGAGCGCCAGCCGCAGTTGCGCGTGGCCATCGACCGCAACAAGGCGGCGGATCTGGGCGTGTCGCTCAGCAGTGTGGCGCGGGCGCTGGAAACCATGCTGGGTTCGCGCGTGGTCACCACCTTCCTGATGGGTGGCGACGAGTACAACGTGGTGCTGCAGGCGCGCGATGAGCAGCGCGCCTCGGTGGGCGACCTGGACAACATCTATGTGCGCTCCGACCGCACGCGCGAGCTGGTGCCGCTGGCCAGCGTCGTCAACACCCAGGAAACGGGTGCGGCCTCGGAGCTGCGCCGCTTCAACCGCATGCGTTCGGTCACCGTCACCGCCAATCTGAGCGCGGGCTATTCGCTGGGCGAGGCGCTCGACTACATGGAGCAGGTGGTGCGTGACGTGCAGGGCAATGTGCCCGTGCAGATCGACTACGACGGTGAATCGCGCGAGCTGAAGCGCTCGGCCGGCGGGCTGTTCCTCACCTTCGCCTTTGCCGTGCTCATCGTGTACCTGGTGCTGGCGGCGCAGTTCGAGAGCTTCGTCCATCCGCTGGTGATCCTGGCCGCGGTGCCCATGGCGCTGACCGGCGCGCTGTTCGGCCTGTGGCTGTTCGGATCCTCCATCAACATCTTCAGCCAGATCGGCGCAGTGATGCTGGTGGGCATCGCCAGCAAGAACGGCATCCTGATCGTCGAGTTCGCGAACCAGCTGCGCGATCGTGGCCGTGGATTCGTCGACGCCACCATCGAGGCGGCAGGCGCGCGCCTGCGTCCTGTGCTGATGACCACCCTGGCGACGGCCGCAGGTGCGGTGCCGCTGATGCTTGCCAGTGGCGCTGGTGCGGAGAGCCGGCAGTCGATCGGTGCAACCGTGTTCTTTGGCTCCGTGTTCGCCGTCGCGCTCACCCTGATGGTGGTGCCGGCCCTGTATGTGCTGATCGCCCGCAATACCCGTTCACCGCAGTACCTGTCCCGCATCATCGACAGACTGCGGGGCGTGGAGGCTGCCACGCCGCCCAGCGACCAGATCACCGGACCCGCCTGAAAGAGTTCAAGTCTTTGAAATACAAGGACAAATAGTTCCGCTCGCCACTCCATTCCAGGCCCCCTCGCGCCTGCCGGACCCCGCGACCAGCTAAAATCCGGCTAACGGGCCACGCGCCCGTTCACCCATGCCCCTCACACCCTACAAACAGCTCGAAGCCGAGTGGCAGCGCCTGCACGCCTTTGCCGGCGCCCTGTCGCTGCTGCGCTGGGATGCCGCGGTCATGATGCCGCGCGGCAGCTCGGACGTGCGCGGCGAGCAGCTGGCAGCCATCGAGACCGAGCATCACGCACTGCTCACCTCGCCGCGCATCAGCCGCCTGCTGGAGCGCGCGCAGGCCGGAACGGGCGAGCTCGACGACTGGCAGCGCGCCAACCTGCGCGAGATGAGCCGGCAGCGCGATCACGCCATCGCCACGCCGGTGTCGCTGATCACGCGCCTGGCGCGCGCCACCTCGCTGGCCGAGGTGCGCTGGGCCGAGGCAAGGGAGAAGCAGGATTTCGCCATCTTCGCGCCGCACCTGCAGGAGGTGCTGCAGCTGGTGCGTGACAAGGCCTCGCTGCTGGGGCAGGCGCGCGGGCTGGCGCCCTACGATGCGCTTATCGATGGCTTCACGCCCGGTCTGCGCAGCGCCGAGATCGACACCGTGTTCCGCACGCTGTCTCGCCGCCTGCCCACGCTGATCCGCGAAGTCATCGAGCGCCAGGCGCAGCAGCCACCGCTGCCGATCACCGGGCGCTTCGCACCCGGCAAACAGCGCGCACTGATCGCCGATGCGATGAAGGCATTCGGCTTTCCCTTCAACCGCGGCCGCCTCGATGAAAGTGATCATCCATTCACCGAAGGCGTGGCCGGCGACATCCGCGTCACCACCAAGCTGGATCCGGTCGACCCGTTCAAGGGCCTGCTGGCGGCACTGCACGAGACCGGCCACGCGCTGTACGACCTCGGTGTGCCGCGCGAGTGGCGCACGCAGCCGGTGGGCAAGGAGCGGGGCATTGCGCTGGAAGAAAGCCAGGCGCTGCTGATCGAGATGATCGTCTGCCGCAGCCGGCCATTCCTCACCTGGCTGCGGCCGCTGCTGGAGAAGCACTTCGCAGTCAGCGGGCCGCAGTGGGAAGTAGACAACCTCTATCGCAGCCTCACCCAGGTGCGGCGCAGCCTCATCCGTGTGGATGCCGATGAACTGACCTATCCCATGCACGTGATGCTGCGCTATGGCATCGAGCGCGACCTGCTCGAAGGGCGCCTGGCAGTCAGCGATCTGCCGGATGCCTGGGACAAGGGCATGTCCGAGCGGCTGGGTGTTGTCCCTGCCAATGCGGCCGAAGGCTGCCTGCAGGACATCCACTGGGCGCATGGCTCGTTCGGGTATTTTCCGTCGTATGCCATCGGTGCCGCGATTGCCGCGCAGCTGTTCGAAAGCCTGCGCGCACGCACACCGGATCTCGACGACCATCTGGTGCGCGGCGAGTTTGGCAGCGTGACGCGCTGGCTGGCCGAGACCGTGCACGCCGAAGGCGCGCGCCTGACGCCGCCTGAACTGGTGAAGCAGGCCACCGGCAAGGCGCTCAGCGCCACATCGGCGCTGCGCTACCTCGAAGCGAAGTACCTGGAGGATGCAAGATGAGCGTGTCCGTTGCGGCGATGCCGATGTCCTCCACCAAGAAGAAGCTCGGCGCGCAGCTGCGCGGCCTGGTGGGCAAGGCCATCGAGGATTACGCGATGATCGCCGAGGGCGATCGCGTCATGGTGTGCATGTCCGGCGGCAAGGATTCCTACACGCTGCTGGACATGCTGCTGTCGCTGCAGCGCAGTGCGCCGGTGGACTTCTCGCTGATCGCGGTGAACCTGGACCAGAAGCAGCCGGATTTTCCCGCACACGTGCTGCCCGATTACCTGCGCGGTCTGGGAGTGGACTTCCACATCATCGAGCAGGACACGTACAGCGTGGTCAAGCGCCTGATTCCGGAAGGACGCACGATGTGCAGTCTGTGCTCGCGCATGCGGCGCGGCGCCCTGTACCGTTTCGCGGCGGAGAACGGCATTACCAAGGTCGCGCTCGGCCATCACCGCGACGATATCGTCGAGACGCTGTTCCTCAACCTGTTCTTCGGCGGCAAGCTCAAGGCCATGGCTCCCAAGCTGCGCTCCGAAGACGGCCGCCACATCGTGATCCGGCCGCTGGCCTATGTGTCCGAGCGCGAAATCGAGCGCTACGCCAGCGCCCGCGATTTCCCCATCATTCCCTGCAACCTCTGCGGCTCGCAGCAGAACCTGCAGCGCACCGCAGTGAAGAAGATGCTGGCTGAGTGGGAGATGGTCCATCCCGGCCGCACCGAATCGTTGCTGACGGCGCTGCGCAATGTGGAGCCGGCGCATCTGGCCGATCCGCGGTTGTTCGATTTTGCCGGCCTGCAACCCTTGCCCGCTGCCGCAGAGGAGGCGGCGCCCGACCCCGCATGAAGCCGCCGATTCCGAACAGCTATTGGGTCGTGCCGGGCCGCCTGCTGGCAGGGGAGCATCCGCACGGCGGCAGCGAACGGGAAACGCGGCAGCGCCTGCGGGTATTGCTGGCCGCGGGGGTGCGAAGTTTCATCGACCTCACCGAACCGCAGGAGCTGCCCGCCTACCGCAACTGGCTGCCTGCCGATGTGGCGTACGAGGCGTTCTCCATGCCGGATCACTCGCTGCCGCGATCCGCGCAGCAGATGCGCGAATTGCAGGAAGCACTGCAGCGGCTTGTTGCCTCCCACGCTGCGGTCTACGTGCATTGCCGCGCCGGCATTGGCCGCACCGGCATGGCAATGGGTTGCTACCTGCGCGAGCAGGGCGAGACGCCGGCCGGTGCCCTGACCACGCTCAATCGCCTGTGGCAGGAGAACGCCCGCGCGGCGCGCTGGCCCAGCGTTCCGGAGACCCTGGAGCAGGAGCGTTACGTGAGCACCTGGGTGTGCCGGTCGCAGCCGCTGGAGCGGATTCGCGGCTGCCTGATCGGGCTGGCGGTGGGCGATGTATCGGCCACCGCACCCGCGGCGGACTCGCCCAGCGGCTGGTCCGACGAGACTGGCATGACCCTCTGCGCGGCCGAAAGTCTGCTGGCCTGTGGGGGTTTCGACGGGCGTGACCAGCTCGAACGTCTCAGCCAATGGTCGCAGGATCCCGTGGTCCAGGGCGCGGGCACAGCGGCCGCCTTGCGCCCGGTAACGCGTCAGGCGCTGGCGCGAGCCCTGTGGAATCGCGCGGCCCCTGCGGGCTCGCACGATCCGGCGCGGCAGGACGGTTCGCCACTGGCGCGCTGTGCGGCACCAGCCCTGTACTGCGCTGGAAACGCCGCGCTGGCCGTCGGCCTGGCTGCCGATCTGGTACGGATGACGCATCAGGCAGCCATTCCCGTGGATTCCGGTCGATTGTTCACGGCCATGCTGGTGGCGGCCCTGCAGGGCCAGCCGCGGGAAAGCGTGCTGGCTCAGGCCCATACGCTGGTGCTGCCACTGCGCGAGGAGGTTACCGCCGTGGCGGCAGCCTGGTCCTCACCCCGTACAGGCCGTCGTCCCCCGGCCCCCGGCATCCTGGGTGCGCTGGACCGTGCAGCGCGCGCGTTCACCCGCGGCAGCGACTTCGCCTCCGGCCTGGAAAGAGCGCTGGTGGCCCCGGCAGCCGAGCGGGACGCCGTGGCCGCCAGCTACGGGGCCCTGGCGGGCGCCTGGTACGGGGCGTCAGGCATCCCCCTGGGCCTGCTGCAGAAGGTGGGGGGGCTGGAGCGCCTGGAGAATCGCGCGAGGCAGATTTTCCAACGCGCTGGTGCGCCCGGCGGGCCAGTCCCTTAGAGTTTCCCCATGCCCCCCGCGACCCACCGCACCGCCACCCCGCGGTCCGGCCAGTGGAACCGACTGTCCGATCAGGAGCTGCTCAACCTGCGCTTCTGCGATCTGCCGTTGCAGCTTCCCGGCACTGCACTCGAGCGGCGCCTGCATCGTGTGTATGGAGAGCTGGAGCGTCGCGGCATCACATTCCGGCCGCATATGTGGCTGGCAGAAGAATGGTTCTCGCCGGATGGAATCCCGGGCGTTGCAGTGCCGTTCTATCTCGCGCATCCGCGGCTGCTGCGGCTCGAGCGCCGCATGATGAATGAAGTCGAAGGCGGCAACAGCAAGTGGATGATGCGCATCCTGCGCCATGAGGTCGGCCATGCCATCGATACGGCATGGCGGCTGCGGCGCCGTGCGCGCTGGCGTGAAGTGTTCGGGCCGGCTTCGTTGCCATACCCGGAGCAGTATCGTGCGCGCCCGGGCAGCCGCCGCTATGTGCAGCACCTGGGCGACTGGTACGCGCAGAGCCATCCCACCGAGGATTTTGCCGAGACCTTCGCCGTGTGGCTGAAGCCCAACTCCGACTGGCGCCGCACCTATGCCAGCTGGCCGGCCTGGGACAAGCTGCGCTTCGTCGATGAGGCCATGCAGGAAGTCGCCAGCACCTCGCCACGGGTGCGCTCGCGCGCCCAGATCGAGCCTTTGCGCGAAAACACCCGCACGCTGGCGGAGCATTACCGCGAGAAGCTCTCGCGCCGGAACAGCTGGCGCAGCGAAGCGGCCGACAACCTGCTGCTGCGGGTGTTCGCACGCCGCCCGCAGCGGCGCACCGCGGTGCGCGCGGCCCAGTTCCTGCGCGCCCACCGGCGCACATTGCTGGCGGCCATGCAGAAGGAAGCAGCGACGGATTCCTATACCGCGCAGCAGATGCTGCGCATCGCCGTCGATCGCACCCACCACCTCGATCTGTACCTGCGTGGCGCACAGCGCACGGCCGGGCCGCATGTGCGCTGGCTGATGGGCGGTCTGATCCGTATATTCGGCGAGCGGGAGCTGCCCAAGCTGAATCTATAAGAACGTATGAAGCGATCGCGAGTCCTGGTGGTACTGCATCCCAGCCTGATGCCGCCGGACAGCCTGGAGGGACAGGACTCCAAATCCGTCGCCGAGTGGCGGACCGAATATGATGTGATCCAGACGCTGCGCGCCGGCGGGCACGAGGTGCGTGCGCTGGGCGTGCTCGACAGCATCACCGAACTGCGCAGCACCATCGCCGAATGGCAACCCGACGTGGTTTTCAACCTGCTGGAAGAGTTCGACGGCATCGTCAGCTACGACCAGCACGTGATCGCCTTCCTCGAAATGCTGCGCCAGCCCTATACCGGCTGCAATCCGCGCGGCCTGCTGCTGTCGCGGGACAAGGCCCTGTGCAAGCAGGTATTCGCCTTCCACCGCATTCCATCGCCGCAGTTTGCGGTGTTCCGCCGCGGCCAGCGCATCACGCTGCCGCGCCGCCTGCGCTATCCGCTGTTCGTGAAATCCAGCACCGATGACGCCTCGCTGGGCATCTCGCAGGCCTCGGTGGTGGCGGACAAGCCGCAGCTGAAGGAGCGCATCGAGTTCGTGCTCGAGCAGCACAAGTCCGATGTGCTGGTCGAGGAATACATCGAAGGCCGCGAGCTGTATGTCGGCGTCCTCGGCAACGAGCGCCTGACGCGTTTCCCCGTGTGGGAGCTGAATTTCGGCAGCATGCCCACCAGCGGCAGCGCCATCGCCACGCGCAAGGTGAAGTGGGATGCCAAGTACCGGGCCAAGTACGGCATCGACAGCACCCCGTCGAGCGACCTGCCCGCCGGCGTCGAGCTGAAACTGGACCGGCTGTCGCGCCGCATGTACCGTGCGCTGGGCCTCACAGGCTATGCGCGGATGGATTTCCGCATGCGCGCCGACGGCAGCCTGTACGCGCTGGAGGCCAATGCCAATCCCCATCTGGCGGCAGATGAGGACTTCGCTCGCTCGGCCGCTGCTGCAGGGAAGACATATGGCGAACTGCTGGATTCCATCGTGAAGCTGGGGCTCACCTACCCGGCGCAGTGGCGGGTGATGTATGGCTCCTGAGCTCCCCCGCAACTGGCTGCGCGTGGCGGCAGTGGTGGCCGGCATCGCGTTCGCGGCGGTGTGCCTTGCGGCCGGCTCCAAGAAGAAGGAAGAGCTCTTCCTGAGCCAGCTGATTTCCGTGCTGCCCGGCAGCTACGACAACCTCGCGCAGTCCCGCGCCGACGGCGCCGACCATCCGGCGCTGCGCCTGATCATCGCGCCCGTGGAGGCGCCGCTGGTGGGCGAGCATGTCTACTACGTGCAGGAGATGGCGGCCAACGATGTGCGTCGCGTGCTGGCGCAGCGGCTGTACGTGCTGAACTCCGTGCCCAAGAAAGAGCAGGCCACGCTCACGCAGCTGGATTTCAAGGAACCCATGCGCTGGCGCGATGGCCATCTCAACCGCGACCTGTTCCGCGGCATGCTGGTCGAGGACCTGCGCGCCCGGCCTGGCTGTGATCTGCTGTTCGAGCGCGACGTCAATGGTTTCAAGGCCGCCGTAGGCAGCGCCTGCCGTGCCTCCTCGCGCGATACCGGCGAGACGCTGCGCGTGGAGCAGCGCATGCAACTGGGCGCGGAAGTCCTGGCGATTTTCGAACAGCATCGTGATGCGGCCGGCGTGCTGGTGTTCGGCGCCGCGGCCGACCCCTGGTTCCGCTACATCCGCCGGGCGGACGCCCCCTGGTGATGCGCGGAATCTTTTTCCGCCACGTACTTCGCGACATTCTTGTTTCGACCGCCGCGGTGGCGGCGGTGCTGCTGGTGGTCCTGCTGACCTACCAGCTGGCCTTCATCCTCGGGCGTGCGGCGGACGGGCAGATTCCCTCCAGCATCGTGCTGCCGCTGGTCGGACTGTCGCTGCGCGGCAACCTCGTCCTCATCCTGCCGTTCTCCGTGCTGCTCGGCACCACGCTGGGGCTGGGGCGCCTGTACCACGACAGCGAGATCACGGCAGCCCAGGCCTGCGGCGCCGGCATGCGCCCGCTGTACTGCGCTGCGGCGGTGGTCACGCTGCTGGCGGCGGCAGTAGGCGCGTGGTCCGGCTTCGTCGATGGTCCCGGCGCCTCGCGGCAGCTGGTGGCGCTGCGCAAGGAGGCGCTGCGTACCGCGGTGACGCGCGGCCTTGCACCGGGTCAGTTCCGCGCTCTGGGCGCCGGTATCACGCTCAATTTCCGCGCGCTGGACGAAGATGGCGTGCTGCGCGATGTATTCGTGCAGCGCGACCTGCCGCCAGGCGCAGACGGCCGCGCGCGCATGCAGGTGGTGCTCGCGGAGCGGGCCCGCTACGAGATCTCCGCCGACAGGAATCTGTATGTGATCCGGCTGGCCGATGGAGAAAGCCACGAAGGCACGCCAGGCTCCGGCGACTGGAGAATCACGCAATTCCGCGAACAGACGATCCGGATTCCCGCTCCAGGCGCCACGTTGCCCGGCCGTCCCCGTGTGGATGCGCTATCCGTGGGCGAACTTCGCGCCTCGGCAGATCCGCGTTTCCAGGCCGAACTGCACTGGCGGATTTCCTGGGTGCTGATCACCGTGGTGCTGGGTCTGCTTGCCGTGCCCCTTGCGCGCCTGCGCCCACGCCAGGGTCGACATGGCCGCGTGGTGTGGGCGGTGCTGCTGTTCGCCGTGTACGCCGGCCTGCTCAGCGCCGGCCGCACGATGCTGGAAAGGGGCGACACACCGCTGCCACTGGGGTTGTGGTGGGTGCATGGTGTAGCGCTGGCATTGGCGTTTGCACTGCTGCGCTGGCCGCGGGCCGGTGAGTGGCTGGTGCGTCGGCGAACCCGGCAGCGGATGGCCGGCGAGGGCGCCGGCCGAAATGCTCACGACTCGTCGCTGTCCGGCGGTTGATCCGCCGTCGCTTCTGATTCCTTCAAGGCGCGCACCTGCTGCGTCGTCTTGATCCATTCGGAGAGCTTGCGCAGATCCACGCGTGGGCGGCGCTGCCTCAGGGTATCGCCCGGACTGCCGGCGATCTCATAGGGATCGTAGGCTCCCGCACCCAGTTTGCGCTCCTTGGGCAGCTTGCCGCCCGGACCTTCGTCGATGATCTCCAGGCGGTCCGGCATCTTCCGTTCCGGTTCCTGTTCGTCAGGGACTATCAACGAGAACTTGTCGGGCGTTCGGTTGCTCATGACCTATTATGGGGCGGTTGATCTATCAAATCTGCGGCTTGCATCACGGAAAGCGGCGCATCAGCCCTTGCCGGAAGTTGCCCGCAGCAGTCCTACGATGGTCTTCGAATCCGTGATCCCGCCTTCCAGGGCGCGTTCGACGGCGTCCTCAAGGCTGATCCAGTGCACTTCCAGCACTTCGTGGCGTTCGTGCCGCGTGGGCACCTGCCGCAGTCCGCGTGCTTCGAAGAGATGAATACGCTCATCGAATACGCCGGGTGAGCTGAGGATGGTGCCCAGATCGCGCCACTGCGCTGCCTCGCAGCCGGCTTCTTCGATCAGTTCACGCTGCGCCGTAAGCGCCGGAGCTTCGCCCGGTTCCAGGCGGCCGGCGGGCAGTTCCCATACCCAGCCTGCCGCCGCCGGGCGGAACTGACGCACCAGGCAGACACGTTCCTGTTCGTCGATGGCCACGATCGCGGCGCCGCCCGGGTGGTGAATGATCTCGTAGTCGGCTTCTTCCCCGTTGGGCAGCGCCACGCGTTCCACATTCACCGTAATGACGCGGCCCCGGAACTTGGTATCAATGTGATTCACAATGCTATCGCTCTCTATTGTGCGATGGTGTAGCGCGGCGCGCGCCCACATTGGCTATATTCCCCGCTTATGTCGAGTCCGGCAACGCACATGGAAACCCTGAACAACGCGCAGCGCAAGGCAGCCGGCTATGGCGAGCCTGTGCCGGATGCGCCGTTGCGTGCAGGCCCCCTGCTGGTCATTGCCGGCGCCGGCACTGGCAAGACCAACACGCTGGCGCATCGCGTGGCGCACCTGGTGCTGAATGGGGTGGACCCGTCGCGCATCATGCTGCTCACCTTCACGCGCCGCGCTGCGCTGGAGATGCGGCGACGGGCGCTGGAAATCCTGCGCAAGGCACTGGACGACACGCTGGGCGGGAAATCGCAGGCCGTGGCGCAGCGGCTCACCTGGACCGGCACCTTCCATTCGCTGGGCAACCGCCTGCTGCGCCACTACGCGCCGCAGATGGGCCTGGATCCGAACTTCACCGTTTTCGATCGCAGCGATGCGGCCGATCTCATGGACCAGCTGCGCACGGAACTGGGGTTTGCAGCAAAAGAGCAGCGCTTCCCCCGCAAGGACACCTGTCTTGCCATCTATTCCTACCGGGTCAACACCCAGAAGTCGCTGGCCGAGACGCTGCAGCAGCAGTTTCCCTGGTGCCAGCAGTGGGAACAGGACCTGACGAAGCTGTACCGCAGCTACGTGGAGCGCAAGCAGAAGCTGGCGCTGCTGGATTACGACGACCTGCTGCTGTACTGGCAGGTGCTGGTTTCCGAGCCAAAAGCGGCGAAGCACGTGGGTTCGAATTTCGACCACATCCTGGTGGACGAATACCAGGACACCAATGTGCTGCAGGCCCGCATCCTGGATGCACTGAAGCCGGACGGGGCAGGGCTGACGGTGGTGGGCGACGATGCCCAGTCCATCTACTCCTTCCGCGCCGCCGCCGTGGAAAACATCCTGGGCTTCGCGCATCGGTACACGCCGCACGCGGAAGTGGTGCCGCTGGGGCAGAACTACCGCTCGACCCAGACCGTCCTGGATGCCTCCAATGCCCTGATGGCCGAGGCGCCGCGGCAGTTCCGCAAGCATCTGCTGGCCGCGCGCGGCGCCGGGTCAATGCCGCGCTATGTCAGCGTCGATGACCTGGAGTCGCAGGCAGAGTTCGTGGCGCAGCAGGTGCTGCAGCGACGCGAGGGTGGCATCGCGCTGCGGCGCCAGGCAGTGCTGTTCCGCACCGCCAGCCACAGCGACCTGCTGGAAGTCGAACTGACGCGCCGCAAGATCCCCTTCGTCAAATATGGCGGCCTGAAATTCCTGGAAGCCGCGCACGTCAAGGACATGATTGCGGTGCTGCGCTGGGCGGACAACCCACGCAACACGCTGGCCACCTTCCGCGCCCTGCAGCTGCTGCCCGGCATGGGCCCGGTGAATGCGCGCTGGACCCTCGATGCCATCGCGGAAGCAGGCGGCTCCATTCAGGCCATGCGTGGCGTGAAGGTGAACACGCAGAGCGAGCGCGACTACCAGCGGCTGGTGGAGCTGATGGAACTGCTGCGCGATCCGGGGCGCCCCTGGCCGGGGCAGCTGCGCCTGGTGCGCGAGTGGTACCAGCCGCACCTGGAACGCATCTTCGAGCATTTCCATACGCGCATCGGCGACCTGGACCAGCTCGAGCAGCTCTCGCAGCAGTTTCCCTCGCGCGAACGCTTCCTCACCGAACTGACGCTCGACCCGCCGAATGCCGCCAGCGATCTCTCCGGCAAGGCGCATCAGGACGAAGACTACCTGGTGCTCTCCACCATCCACTCCGCCAAGGGCATGGAGTGGGACACCGTGTTCGTGCTCAACGTGGTCGATGGCAGCTTTCCGTCGGAATTCGCCACCGGCAAGCAGCAGATGGTCGATGAGGAGCGGCGCCTGCTCTACGTGGCCATGACCCGCGCCCGCAACGACCTGTGCCTGGTGCAGCCGCTCAAATTTCCGCTGACGCAACAACCCCCGCGCGGCGACGCACACGTCTACGGCGGGCGCAGCCGCTTCGTCACCGACAAGGTGCTCAAGTGCTTCGAGCAGTCGGGGTTCACCGGGACGCATGTCAACGACTCCCGGCTGTCGCAGGCGGAGGAGCCGATCAGCATCGACGTTACGGGCAAGCTGAAGGACATGTGGTAACCACCGGGCGCGATCGCGATCGGGTTCGAAGTCAGCTCGGAACTTGTATAGGCCGCGCGGCCGCGCCCTGAGCGGGTTACCGCGCCGCGAACAAGCGGCGCTTGCCACGGAATCTTCGCCTCTTGCGAGGTGCACGGCGCCTTAACTTGCGCGGTAACCCGCTCAGGGCACGTCCACGCTGCGTATCGCAGGTTTCGGACTAAATTCGGCACAGGTCGTGAGGGCGTGGGTGTTGAGTGGGCTTCGCGCGCAAGTTAAGGCGCCATGCACATCGTGTGAAGTGACCGGTGAGAGTGCAAGCGCCGCTTGTTCGCGGCGCGCGAAGCCCACTCAACACCCGCGCCTTGGCATCAGCGCCATATCCCGCCGAGAGCCTGCGAAAGGTCAGCGCGGCTTGACGAACTTGAGCGTGAAGCGATCGCTCTCGCCAATGGCCACATACTTCGCGCGATCCTTCTCGCCTTCGCGCAGCACGGGCGGCAAGGTCCAGACACCGCCGGAGTAATCCTTGGTGTCGCGTGGGTTGGCGTTCACCTCGGAAGAGGCGACCAGGCGGAAGCCGACGCTTTCGATGAGCTTGATGGCGTAGGTCTGGTTCACGTAGCCGCTGCGGGCGCGCGGGTCCTGCGGCACGGCCTCGTTGCCGCGATGTTCGACCACGCCGAGGATGCCGCCGGGTTTCAGCATGCGGTACATGTCGCGGAATGCGGCTTCAGCACGCTCGGCTGCCATCCAGTTGTGGATGTTGCGGAAGGTCAGCACCAGGTCGGCGCTGCCGTCCGCCACGGTAGGCTTCTTGCCCGGATCGAAGTCCACCACCTGGACCCGGTCCAGCATGTCGGGTGTTGCCGCAAGGATTGCCATGTAGGCCTGGCGGCTGTTCTCGCTGTTGGCATTGCCTGCCGTAACCGGCGGCATGGCGGCAATGTACCGGCCGTGATTGCGGACCGTCGGCGCAATGACCTTGGTGTACCAGCCGCCGATCGGCAGCACCTCCACTACGTCGAGGTTGGCGCGCAGCCCGAAGAACAGCAGCGTGTCGCGCGGATGGCGGTAGACGTCGCGGGCACGTTCAGCCTCGGTGCGTTGAGTCCCGGCAATGGCCTGGTCCAGGCGCGTCGTGACGGCGGCGCGGGTGCCCAGCGATGAACATCCCGTCAGGGACAGTATCGCGGCAGCAGCCAGAGCAGTTCCATTGCGGACTCCCATGTCGGCTCTCCGTCAGGATTCCAGATAAGCGTAACCGTTCAACTCGTTCTCGTAAAAGCGTTTGATCGACTGGCTTTCCGCGACGGTCATGCGCCCATCGCGCACGGCCCGTTCGCAGTCCCGGGCGAGTGCCGGATACAGTTCGGCTACGTCGTACTCCATGTACTCCAGCACTTTGTTCGCGGTATCACCCTTGACGATTTCCTCGATCCACCAGCCGCCCTGGTCGTGCAGCCGGATATGCACCACATGGGTATCGCCGAACAGGTTGTGCAGGTCGCCGAGCGTTTCCTGGTAGGCGCCCACCAGGAAGGCGGCGAGGAAGTAGTCCTCGCCATCGCGAAGGTTGTGCAGTTCCAGCGTGCGTTTGACATCACGCAGGCTGACGAAGCGGTCGATCTTGCCGTCTGAATCGCAGGTGATGTCGGCCAGCACGGCCTGGCGCACGGGCTGCTCGTTCAGCCTGTGCACGGGCACGATGGGAAACAGCTGGTCTATGGCCCAGCTGTCCGGCAGTGACTGGAACACCGAGAAATTGCAGAAATAAGTGTCCGAGAGGATGCCTTCGAGATCGGCCAGTTCTTCCGGCACTTCATCCAGCTTGCGCGCCGCATCCCGTACCTTGGTGCAGGTGGCCCAGTACAGCCGCTCGGCCAGCCCGCGATGTTCCAGCGACAGCAGGCCCAGCTTGAACATCTGCAGGGCCTCGTCGCGCGCAGTGGTGGCGTCATGCCAGCACTCCACCAGCCGGCGCGGCGTGACCGAGCGCCAGGCATCCGCCAGGTCGCGGACGGGCTGCGGCAGCTCCTTCGCCACGGCAGGCTCCACGTCCGCGCGCGACACCTCGAAGCCATCCAGTGCCAGCCGGCCCAGCACGTTGAACACCAGCACGCTGTGGTGTGCGGCGATGGCGCGCCCGGATTCACTGACGATCATCGGGTGCGCGATCTTGCGCGCATTGCACACGCTGGCAATGCGGTACACCACGTCGTTGGCGTACTCGGCCAGCGTGTAGTTCATCGAAGAGGGAAAGTTCGTGCCGCTGCCGTCGTAGTCGATGCCCAGCCCGCCACCGATGTCGATGTATTTCAGCCCGGCGCCGAGCTGGCTGAGTTCGGCGTAGACATGCGCCAGCTCGTTGATGGCCTCCTTGACGCGGCGGATGTCCTGCAGCTGGCTGCCGGGGTGGCAGTGCACCAGCTGCAGGCAATCGAGCATGTCCTTCTCGCGCAGCACGCGCAGCGCTTCGAGGATCTCGGTGACGAACAGGCCGAACTTGGAGCGGTCGCCGGTGGATTCGCGCCATCGGCCCGAGCCCTCGCTCGCCAGCTTCACGCGCACGCCGATGCGCGGACGTACGCCGTAGGCCTCGGCATGGCGAAGTATCAGCGCCAGCTCCGAGTAATTCTCCACTACCGGGATGATGGTGCGCCCCAGTTTGGTCGCCAGGATCACCGCCTCGATGTAGCTGGAATCCTTGAAGCCATTGCAGACGATCAGCCGGTCGGGTGAATCCTCGGTCATGGCCATGACTGCCAGCAACTCGGGCTTGGACCCCACTTCCAGTCCGAAGCCGTACGCCTTGCCGTAGCGGTAGACCTCCTCCACGACCAGGCGCTGCTGGTTCACCTTGATGGGGAACACCGCGGCATAGCGGTTGGCGTAGTCGTTTTCCGCGATGGCCTGCGCGAATGCATCGTGCAGATGCTTCAGCCGGTGGGCGAGGATGTCCGAGAAGCGGATCACCACCGGCGCCGTGAGATCGCGCGCCGATAATCCCTGCACCACCTCGAGCAGGTCGATTTCGCGTTCCGGCGTAGTGTCCGGGCGCACCACCAGATGGCCCTGCGGACCCACGCCGAAGTAGCCCTTGCCCCAGGCCGGGATCTGGTAAAGCTCGAGTGAGTCCTCGACGCTCCAGCCACCGTTCGTTGCCGGTGCACCGGCGTTGGAGGGGGTCTTGGATTTCATTTCATTCCCGTGGCAACCGGACGACCGGGATCGGCGATCCATTCGCTGAAACTGCCGGCATACAGCTTTCCATCGCCGTAGCCTGCCAGTTCCAGTGCCAGCAGATTGTGACAGGCCGTGACACCCGAGCCACACATGGCAACCAGAGGCGCGCGCCTGGCAGCCTGCACTTCCTGCTCCCAGCGCCGCGCCAGTTCGGCCGCAGGCAGAAATGTCTGCGCCTCCGAAAGATTGCCGCCATAAGGATGATTCAGCGCGCCAGGCACATGCCCGGCAACCGGATCGATGGTCTCGTTCTGTCCGGCAAAGCGATCCGCGCCACGGGCGTCCACCAATGTGACCCGCCGGGCGGCCAGATCCTGCTCCAGCTGCGCGGTGCTCACCACGCCCGCGAACGCGCGCGCGGCGACGATCGTGGGCCTGATGGCCGGCAGAGCGCTGGTCACGTTGCCGCCAGCCGCGGTCCAGGCGGGCAGTCCCCCATCCAGCACCTGCACCTGTCGATGGCCAATCGCGCGCAGCATCCACCACAGCCGCGCGGCGTAGGGCCCCGGCCCCTGATCGTAGGCCACCACACGGGTGTCGGCAGCAAGACCCCATTGGCCCAGCGTGCGCGCAAAGTCGCCGGCATCAGGCAGGGGATGGCGGCCGGTGCCGGGCCGGACGGGCGCCGACAGATCGCGATCCAGCGCCGCGAAGACCGCACCGGGAAGGTGGGCTTGCGCATAGGCTGCAGCGCCCCACGACGGGCGCGCCAGGTCATGCCGGCAGTCCACGATCAGCAGTGCACGGGAACCAATGAGAGCAAGAAGTTCCGCGGCGCCGAGCAGCGGAGAGGAAACTGGCGCGGCGGTGCTTTCTGCCATGAGTGCATCATCGCCGCTACAATTCCTGCCGGCAATCTGCGGATGGAAAGGAATACGGTGATCGACGTCTACTGGGCCAGTGGCAGCCCGCATTGCTGGCGCGTGCTGCTCGCGCTGGAACTCAAGCGCCTGCCGTGGCGTGGCCACCTGATGCAGACGGATCTGCAGGAACACAAGGCTCCGCAGATGCTGGCGATGAATCCGCGCGGGCGGCTGCCCGTGCTGCGCGACGGCGACTACGTGGTATTCGAGTCACTGGCCGTCCTGTACTACATCGACCTCAAATATCCCGCGCCGTCGATCTTCGGCCAGTCGCCGGAGGAAGCCGGCGTCATCATGCGCGTGCTCAACGAGTTCCAGGCGTATACCGAGACCGACCTCATGCGCATCGTCCAGGAGCTGCAGGCCCCGGCGCCGCGCTTCGGCGAAGCGCTGACTCGCGCCATGTACACGGTGGCCAGTGAGGCGCGCACCATCGAGGGCAGATTGTCGAAAGGCGAATGGATCGTAGGCGATGCGGTCTCCGCGGCAGACCTCGCCATCTACCCTTGCATCCGCCTGCTGCATCGGGCCTTAATGCGGCCTGGGGCGCAGGAGCTTTCGGCCCGGTTCCTGCCGGTCGAAATCCACTATCCCCAGATTGCGCGCTGGATGCAGCGCGTCGAGGCGTTGCCTGGGTTCCGCAACACCTGGCCGCCTGATTGGGCGCAGGACTGAAGTCCTGCACGGTCATTGAAGCTGAAGTGAGCATGAATCCGAAATGAGCCACAAGGTCTACGTCGAGTTTCCCGGTCGCATTGTCATGGTGGGCTTTGGCAGCATCGGGCAGGGCGTCCTGCCGCTGCTGTTGCGCCATATTGCGATACGTCCGGACCGCATCGTGATCGTCACCGCCGACGATTCGGGCCGGGCCGAAGCCGAGGCATTGGGCGTGCGCTTCATCCTCGAGCCGCTGGTGCGCGAGAACTTCCGCCGTGTGCTGGAGAATCTGCTCGGCCGCGGTGACTTCCTGGTGAACCTTTCGGTGGATGTCTCCAGCACTGCACTGGTGAAATTCAGCTGGGAACGCGGTGCGATGTACATCGACACCTGCATCGAGCCCTGGGCCGGCGGCTACACCGATCCAGCCACGCCTCCTGGCAGGCGCACCAACTATGCGCTGCGCGACGATGCGCTGGCGCTGCGCACCGACCTCACCGCGCGTTCACCCACCGCCATCCTGACGCATGGCGCCAATCCGGGCCTGGTCTCGCACCTGGTGAAGGAAGCCCTGCTGCAGCTGAAGCAGGACATCGGCGTCGAGAAGGACAAACCCGAGCCCACCAATCGTGCGCAATGGGCCGAGCTGGCGCAGTCGCTCAACGTCAAGGTCATGCACATTGCCGAGCGCGACACGCAGGTGTCCTCGAAGCCCAAGCAGGTCAACGAGTTCGTCAACACCTGGTCGGTGGACGGCTTCGTCTCCGAGGGCTGCCAGCCCGCCGAGCTGGGCTGGGGCACGCATGAGCGCAATTTCCCGCGCGATGCCAAACGCCATGACTTCGGTTCCGGCGCTGCCATCTATCTGGGCCAGCCCGGCGCAGCAACGCGGGTGCGCACCTGGACGCCGAACGCCGGCCCCATCCATGGTTTCCTGATCACGCACAGCGAGGCCATCTCGCTCGCCGATTACTTCACCGTGCGCCTGCACGGCGAAGTGCAGTACCGGCCCACGGCGCACTACGCCTACCATCCCTGCGATTCCGCCGTGCTGTCAGTCCATGAGCTGGCCGGGCGCAACTGGCAGATGCAGGACCGCCAGCGCATCCTGATGGACGACATCACCTCAGGCATGGACGAGCTGGGCGTGCTGCTGGCTGGCCACAAGCGCAATGCCTACTGGTACGGCTCGCAGCTCAATATCGAAGAGGCGCGCGCCCTCGCTCCCTACAACAATGCCACCAGCCTGCAGGTCACCGTGTCCGTGCTGGCCGGCATTGTCTGGGCAATGGAAAATCCCGACTGTGGCCTGCTGGAACCCGACGAGATCGACCACCGCCGCATCCTGGAAATCTGCAGGCCTTACCTCGGGCGCATGCATGGCGAATACACAGACTGGTCGCCGCTGTCAGATCGTGAACGGCTGTTCCCCGAGGATCTCGACTTTGGCGATCCCTGGCAGTTCAAGAACGTGCGCGTTATCTGAGTGCGGGAGTTCTGAGGGAAGATCGCCTGTAGGCCGCGCGGTCGCGCTGTGAGCGGGTTACCGCGCCGCGAACAAGCGGCGCTTGCAACGGAATCTTCGCCTCGGGCGTGGTGCACGGCGCCTTAACTTGCGCGGTAACCCGCTCACAGCACGCCCACGCTGCATAACGCCATCGTCCGACCGAATTCGAGCACTGTGCTGGAGGCGGGCGTGATGGAAAGCCCATCGCGCGCAAGTTAAGGCGCCGTGCACATCGTTTGAAGTAACCGGTGACAGTACAAGCGCCGCTTGTTCGCGGCGCGCGATGGGCTATCCATCACGCCCGCAGGCAACCCGTTACTCGTATTCAATCGACACAATCGTGTAACGCCGCTCCTGGCCTGCTATGGAGAGCGAGATCTCCGCGTCCAGTCCCTTGCCCATCAGCGCCTTCGCCAGCGGCGCATCCATGCTGATGTACCCCTCGGCCTGGTCGAACTCATCCGGCCCCACGATGCGGTGCCGTTGCAGATCCCCCTGCGCATCCTCCAGCTCCACCCAGGCGCCGAAGAACACGCGCTGCCGGTCGCTGGGCGGTTGCTCCACCACCACCATGCCGTCCAGGCGCTGGCGCAGGAAGCGCACGCGCGCGTCGATCTCGCGCAGTCGCCGCTTGCCGTAGGTGTACTCGGCGTTTTCCGAACGGTCGCCCTGCGCTGCGGCTGCGCTGACGGCAGCCGTCACCTGTGGCCGCTCCACCCGCCAGAGCTGGTCCAGTTCGGTGCGCAGCCGGGTGTGGCCTGCCGGGGTGATGTATCGGGAGCCCGGGCGCGTCGGGGCGCGGTAACGCGTCATGGCGCGGGGCTCCCGCCGCCGTATCTGTGCGGACACTCACAGCCCGGCTGCGCGGGCAGGTCTAGGCTTGAAGCGGAGTCCACAACCGCATGGCCAGCAAGTACTACGCTCATTTCGTGACTGAAACGTCCGAACCTCTGGTTTGCGGCGAATACAGCGGCGTGGTCGAACTGGAATCGCCGTTGCGGCCGTCGCGGGAAATCCGGCAGCTGCGCGCGCTGCTCGCCCGCAATTTCGACCTCTCCGCCGAGGATATCAGGATCCTCAACTGGGCCACGCTGCACTGAAGCCGTGGCAGAATGCATCCCGCGACGGCGCTGCCGCCGCTACGGATGCTTCAAAAGGAGTGGGCTCATGCGTGCGCTGAAAATCGCCCTGGTGGGTGCGGCATTGCTGCTTTCCGGATGCGGTTACAACACCCTGCAGACACAGGATGAAGCCGTGAAGGCTGCCTGGTCTGAAGTCGTGAATCAGTACCAGCGGCGCGCCGACCTCATCCCGAACCTGGTCGCAACCGTGAAGGGTTACGCGGCACAGGAAGAAAAAGTGCTGGTCGGTGTAACCGAGGCCCGTGCCAAGGTCGGCACCATCCAGGTCACCCCCGAGGTGCTGAACGACGAAGCCGCGCTGAAGAAATTCCAGCAGGCGCAGGGCGAGCTCACGCAGGCGCTGAAGAGCCTGATCGCCGTGTCGGAAAACTACCCGCAGCTGAAGTCGGACCAGAACTTCCGCGAGCTGCAGGCGCAGCTCGAAGGCACCGAGAATCGCATCACCGTGGCGCGCAACCGCTACATCGCGACGGTCCAGGCCTACAACACCACTGTGCGCTCCTTCCCGTCCAACCTGACGGCCATGATGTTCAAGCACAAGGTGAAGGCAAACTTCACCGTCGAGAACGAAGCGGCCATCTCGCGCCCGCCGACGGTGGATTTCGGCGCCACGCCGGCGCCGGCACCTGCGCCCGCGCAATAACGGATACGCGCGCATGACGCGCAGTCTGCTGCCGTTGGTGCTGATGCTGCTCGCGGGAGTGGCATCGGCGCAGGATCTGCAGCCCATCCCGCCGCTGGAAGGGCGCGTCACGGACCTCACCGGCACGCTCACCGCCGGACAGCAGGCGGAGCTGGACCAGAAGCTGGCTGCCTTCGAGCAGCGCAAGGGTGCGCAGATCGTCCTGCTCGTCGTGCCCACCACGCAGCCGGAAGCCATCGAGCAGTATTCGATCCGTGTGGTCGATGCCTGGAAGCTGGGGCGCAAGCAGACGGACGATGGCGTGCTGCTGCTGGTGGCGCTGCAGGATCGCGCGCTGCGCATAGAGGTGGGCTACGGGCTGGAGGGAGTCCTGCCCGATGCCATCGCCAGCCGCATCATCAACGACACCATCAAGCCGCTGTTCCGTCAGGGGGACATCTACGGCGGGGTCAATGCTGGCCTGCAACAGGTGATGCAGGTGGTGGATGGAGAACCTCTGCCAGCGCCTGATCGTGGCTGGAAACGCCCAGCCGACCGCATTTCCGGCCTGCTTCCCATGCTGCTGGTTGGAACCCTGGTCATCGGTGCCGTGCTGCGCGCCATCCTCGGCCGCACGCTGGGCGCTGTGGCTACGGGCGGTGCTACGGGCTTCCTGGTCTGGCTGGCTTCGAAGGTGCTGGGTTTTGCTATCGGAGCAGGGGTGATTGCGCTGCTCGTCAGCCTGTTCATGGGGCTTGCCAGTTCCGGGCGCGGCATCGGCCGCCGCGGCCCCCCTGGGGGCGGATGGGGCGGAGGCGGTTTTGGCGGTGGCCTGGGCGGTGGTGGCTTCGGTGGGGGCGGCTTCGGCGGTGGAGGTGGCTTCGGAGGCGGCGGTGGCTTCAGCGGCGGCGGTGGCGGCTTTGGTGGCGGCGGCGCCTCGGGGCGCTGGTGAAGCCCGGTCGAATCCTCCGTCACGCGCTCACGCCTGCCTGGCGTGTGCGCAAGTGCTTTCCTGCCGCATTGCTGGGCGAGATCGCACAGCGCATTGGCGATGTCGAAAGAGGCCATCCGGGTGAGCTGCGTTTCGTGGTTGAACACGCCCTGGAACTTGGCGATCTGCTGTCCGGCCTCACTCCGCGGGAACGTGCACTAGAGGTTTTCGGGCTGCTGCGCGTATGGGATACCGAGCACAACAACGGCGTGCTCATCTATGTGCTGCATGCAGAGCATGCCGTTGAAATCGTGGCGGATCGCGGCCTTGCACGCTGCGTCGCGCAGGCCAGCTGGGATGCTCTCTGTCGCCAGGTCGAGACAGAATTCCGTGCCGGGCGTTTCGGGCTGGGTGCGATGGCTGCCGTCAACGGCGTGGCACAGCTGCTGGAGCGCCATTTCCCCGGTCAGAAGGGTGGCCGGGGTGAACTTCCCGATCAGCCGCTGTTGTTGTAGCAAGCCGGGTCAGTGCCATAATCGGCACATGAAACTCCTCCGATCCGTAGTGGTGGTCGCTGCAGTGCTGTCTTCTGTGGCGGCCTGTTCGTTGCTGGGGCCAGCAGTGGAGCCGCCGCCCGAGGCGCAGCCCGTGGTCGTGGCGCCGCCGCCGAAGCCGCACTACGAAGTGCCCGTAGATACCCACCGCTTCGAGATCGATGCAGCGCACGATGATGTCATCGGCCAGCTGCAGGTCACCATTGCCAGCAAGGAAGACACGCTGCCGGACATCGCGCGGCGCTTCAACCTGGGATACGAGGAGATCGTGCGGGCCAATCCCGGCGTTGATCCTTGGCTGCCAGGCGAAGGGCGCGAGATCGTACTGCCCACGCAGTTCGTGCTGCCCAATGCCCAGCGCACGGGGCTGGTGATCAACATCGCCGCCATGCGCATCTTCTACTTTCCGCCAGCCAAGCCCGGCGAGAAGCAGGTGGTCTATACGCATCCCATCGGCATCGGCAAGGTTGGCTGGTCCACGCCTGAAGGCAAGACCAAGGTGGTTTCCAAGCAGAAGAACCCGACCTGGACTCCGCCCGCATCGGTGCGCGCCGAGCACAAGGAGAATGGCGAAATCCTGCCAAAGGTAGTGCCGGCAGGACCGGACAATCCGCTGGGCGCGTACAAGTTCACGCTGGGTTGGCCTGGCTATCTCATCCACGGCACCAACAAGCCCTATGGCGTGGGCCTGCGCTCCAGCCACGGCTGCATCCGTCTCTATCCGGAAGACGTGGAGAAGCTGTTCGGCATGGTGGGTCCGGGCACCGTCGTGCAGGTCGTGAACCAGCCATTCGTGTTCGGCTGGCACGAGGAGCAGCTGTATCTGCAGGCCTTCGACGTGCTGGAAGACGACAAGCGCGACTGGTCGAAGTCGCAGCCGAAGCTGCTCTCCAAGACGCTCAGCAAGCGCATCCAGGGTGAACTCACCACCCGCGGCGCCAGCATCGACTGGAGCCGCGTGGCCGAGATCACCACCGATCCGCGCGGGCTGGCGTTGTCCGTGTCTGCCGACCAGAGCGTCGCGGCGCTGATCAAGACCGCGCCGCGGGTGGAGAACCGCATTCCCGAAGGCGCCAACTGGGATGGCGCGGATGATCCTGCGCTGCAGACCGAAACCGACGTGAAGGTCATGGTGACCGAGCAGCAGCAGGCGCCGCGCAGTTAAACGTCCTGCAAGACGTTATAATCCGGGCTATGGCGACAATGACCGAGTGGCTGAAGATCATGCTGGCCGAGATCGCGCGCAAGCAGGAAGAAGCTGCGCGTGAGGCGGCCGAGCAGAAGATCCGCCAGGCACAGAACAACAAATCCAGTCCGGCGGGGTAAGCGTAAAGGTGACTGAACAGCGGGTATCCGGGCCAGATGGCATCGGAGCCGTGCCTCTGGGCGTCCTTGGCAATGCCTTTCCCTACAGCGATGCGGCCCGCGATGCCGAGTCGTCTGCGGTCATCGAGCCGGTCGCCACCGGCGTGGTGGCATTCGTCGGCTGCTGCCAGAACGGGCCCGTCAACGAGCCCGTCGCCATCGGCAGTTTCGCCGAGTTCCAGCAAGTCTTCGGCGGGCTGTGGGAACACTCGTCACTGCCCGCGGCGCTGGAACAGTTCTTCGAGCATGGCGGCCGCAGCGCCGTAGTCGTGCGCGTGGTCAGTCGCGGCCGGCCCCCTACCATCGACCTGCCGGCTGGCGATGGCCACCTGCTGCTGGCTGGCCTGTGCCCGGGCCGCAACGAGCATCTGCGGGCCTCGGTGGATTACGACGGCATCGGCCAGCAGGACGAGGACTTGTTCAACCTGGTTGTGCAGCGGGTACGGCGACGCGGCTCCGAGCTGGTGGAATCGCAGGAGATATTCCGCCGCGTTTCCATACTGCAGGGGTCGGCGCGTGAGGTGGGGCGGATCCTGGCGGCGTCGCGCCTGGCCAGGGTAGCCGGCCCCCTGCCGCAGCAGCGGCCGGAAATCACGCGTGGCCCCGATCCGCGCGCACTCATCGGTTATGTCGATTGCAACAATGACGGCGAGGATGGCGAGGCGCTGTCCGACTACGACCTGATCGGCTCCGAGACCCAGCGCTCGGGCCTGTTCGCGCTGGCGGGCGGGCCTGCCTTCAATTTCCTGTACCTGCCGCCGCTGGCCTGCGACCGGGATCTGGGCATGAGCGTGCTGCTGGTGGCTGCGCGCTTCTGCCGCCGCCACCAGGCACTGTTGCTGGTGGATCCGCCGCTGGCATGGAGCAGCACGCAGCGCGCACTGGAAGGGCTGCGCGAGTGGCCGTTCCACAGCGCCGATGCCCTGATGTTCTTTCCGCGCCTGGTATCCACCGACCGGCTCAGCAACCGCATGGAGAGGTTCGCCCCTTCGGCGGCGGCAATCGCGCTGGTGCTGCGCGATGACGGCGCACGCAGCGATCTATGGTGCGAACCGGAAGAGCCGGCACTGCTGCGCCCCACAGCGGTGCCTGCGCTGTGGGTTGATCGCACCCAGCAGCAGAAGCTGGCGCAGTTCGGTGTCAACGTGTTGCGCTCGACGCGGCGCGCCGCGCGGGAAGCCCTGGCGCCGCGCACCCTGGCCGGAGAGTTTGCCGGCACCGCCGGATCGCGCGCGCTGGGCCAGCGCCGGCTGGAGCTGTACGTCTGCGCCAGCATCGAGCGGGGCACGCGCTGGGTGGCCATCGAAGGCAATACCCCGCGTACCCGCGAGCGCGTGGCACGCCAGGTCGAACGCTTCCTGAGGGAGTTGGCCGAGGCCGGGGCGTTTGCCGGAAGGGAGCGCAACCGGCACTACTTCGTGCTGTGCGATGAAAGGCTCAATGGCGGCGGCTCATCCCAGGGCGGCTTCCGCCTGCTCTTCGGCTACCAGCCGCAGCAGGCGCACAGCCGCCAGAACTGGCTGGTGGAACAGTGGCCGGCGGAAAGCCGTACCCGTGCAGTCAGTCTGAACCAGTTCGCGGCATTGGAGCTGCTGTAGGATTCAAACCATGTCTACGACCGGTCACGTGGTTTTTTCGCATGGGCTGGATGGCAGCCCGTTCAGCACCAAGATCCGCGCCCTGTATGAAATCGCCGAGGGCGAGGGCTTCGAGGTCGCGGCTGTCGACTACCGGGGCATCACCGACCCGGACGAGCGCGTGCAGATGCTGTCGGATTTCTGCCGCGACTTCTCCGGCCATCTGGTGCTGGCAGGCTCGAGCCTTGGCGGTTACGTATCGCTGGCCGCTGCGCCCACGCTCCACGCCCGCGGCGTATTCCTGATGGCGCCATCCATCTACATGCCCGGCATTCCGGCGCTGCGGCGCGGCGTGCCCACCTGTCCGATCGCGCTGGTGCATGGCTGGCGCGATGAGGTGATTCCCTACGAGCAGAGCATGCGCTTTGCCAAGGAGAACAAACTGTCACTGCATCTGGTCGAATCGGACCATCGCCTGCACAGTGCCATTCCCTTCCTGCGCTATCTGTTCCAGTACTTCCTGGTGGAATCCCGCCGCTCCCAGTACGTGACCTGAGCGGGCCGGAATGGACCGGTTGACCGGCAGGATCCTGTTGCCCTGGCTGCGCTTCTCGGTGCGGCCTGCCGATGTCGCAGAGCAGTTCAAGCGCGCTTCCCCGCCGGTGTGCTACGTGATGGGCCGGCACAGCACCCTGGATGAGATGATCCTGCAGCGTGCCTGCGCCCGCGCCGGGCTGCCGCGGCCAGGCAAGCGCTTGCTTGCGCCTGGTTCGGGGCCGAAATTGCGCTCGCTGTTCGCACTGTCGCGGCGCGTCGGGCTGTGGAGCGAGCGGCTCGACCGCCGCCCGCCGCAGGCGCTGAAGGATCTGCTCGCCCGGCTCGCCCAGGATCCGGCCTTCGACGTCACGCTGGTTCCGGTGGCGGTGTACTGGGGCCGTGCGCCGCAGCGCGAGCACCTGTCCTGGTTCCGGCTGCTGCTGTCGGAGGACTGGGCGCTGGCCAGCAAACTGCGCCGCATGCTGTCGGTGGTATTCAATGGCCGCAACACCATGGTCGAGTTCGGCACACCGGTGTCGATGCGTTCGCTGGTGGCGCCGGGCGGCACCGACCAGGCGGCGCGCCGCGTGCTGCGACAGGTCGACGCGCAGCTGGCTGCCTCGCGCACCGCATATGTGGGCCCGGACCTGTCGCATCGACGCACCGTGCTGACGGAGGTGCTGCGCTCGCGCCAGGTACGCACGCTGGTGCGCCAGGAATCCAGGGACAAGGGCATCCCGGTCCGGCAGGCCATGCAGCAGGCGCGGGCCATGTTCGACGAGATAGCCGCGGACTATTCGCACAGCTTCGTGCAGCTGATGGAACGCGTGTTGCGCCGTCTGTGGACGCGCATCTACGACGGCGTGGAAGTGGCTCATGCCGACACCATCGGAGCCATCGCTGCCGGCAATGAACTGGTCTACGTGCCCTGCCATCGCAGCACCATGGACGACCTGCTGATGCCTTACGCCATCTACAGCCGCGGCTTCGCCGTGCCGCACATCGCCGCTGGCATCAATCTCGACCTGCCGGTGGTCGGTTCCATGCTGCGCAAGGGCGGCGCTTTTTTCATGCGGCGCAGTTTCCGTGGCAGCCCGCTGTATACGGCGGTGTTCATGAAATACCTCGGCGCCATCATGGCGCGGGGACATCCCATCCAGTATTTCATCGAGGGTGGGCGCAGCCGGTCCGGTCGTTCGTTGCAGCCCAAGACCGGGATGCTGTCGATGACCTTGCGCAGCTACATACGGCAGCCGGTGCGTCCCGTGATGTTCGTTCCGGTGTATCTCGGCTACGAGCGCATCATGGAAATCGACAGCTACGTGGGCGAGATGTCCGGGCGTCCCAAGGAGAAGGAAACGCTGCTGGGATTCCTGCGCTCGCTGAAGCGGCTGCGCGAGAACTTCGGCTACGCGCATGTGAACATTGGCGAACCCATAGCGCTTGCGCCGCTGCTGGATGCGCACCAGCCTGACTGGCGCGAACACATCGGCCAGGAGGGTCGTGGCGCCACGGTCAGCACTGCGGTAGATGTGCTGGCGCAACGCATCATGCGGCAGATCAACGCCGCCGCCGCCGTCACGCCGGTAAACCTGCTGGCCCTTGTGATGCTGGCCACCCAGCGCCAGGTGATGCTGGAGGCGGACCTGCGCGCGCAAATTGCCATGTGCCTGGAGCTGCTGCGCAAGGCGCCTTATTCCGCGCGCGTTACGGTGACGCCGCTGGATGCCGCTGGCGTCATCGCTGCCGGTTTCAAGGCCCGGATACTGCAGCGCATCGCGCCCGATTCCATAGGCCTGGACGCGAAACATGGCGCGGCAATGGCCTGGTACCGCAACAATGTGCTGCACGTGTTTGCGCTTCCCTCGCTGCTGGCCTGCTGTTTCCAGTCGGATGCCGCGGTTGAAGGCGCCGCCCTGCAGGGGCTGGTGCAGCGCCTCTACCCCTATCTCTCGGCGGAGCTCTTCCTTCACTGGGAGGAGCCGGCCCTGGATGTGGCGGTGCTGCAGAATCTGCAGCAGCTGCGCGAGCAACGGTTGCTGCTCAGTGGCGCCGACAGCAGCCAGTGGCAGGCGGCATCACCCGCCAGCGCCGAGGCCGTGCAGCTGTCCCTGCTGGCGCAGCCGATGCTGCGGACCATCGAGCGTTACTACGTGGCCGTGGCGCTGCTGTTGCGCGCAGGCTCCGGCACCATCACGCAGGCGCAGCTGGAAATGAGCTGCCGGGACATGGCGCAGCGCATGGTCACGCTGTACGGATTCCATTCGCCGGATTTCTTCGATCGATCGCTGTTCGAAGGATTCGTGGGGCTGCTGCGGCGGCGCGGCGTCATACGGGCTGATTCCCAGGGAAAGCTGCAGTACGACGCCATGCTCGAACGCATAGCCGAGGATGCGCAGCGCCTGCTATCCGAGCAGCTGCGTCACAGCATCCTGCAGGCCGTGCACGGCTGAGGCCGGAAACCGCAGCCCAAGGCGCGTCCGCCGCAGCAGGATGTCCTCGGCGCTGCGTGCCCATTCGTGTTGCACCAGGTAGCGCACTTCCGCTTCGGTCAGGCCGGCGCCGTACTCCTGGCCCAGATCTGCCAGCCTGCGCGCGCCTCCCAGCAGCTGCCCGGTGCGCGTGCCATAGGTGCGCGCCAGCCGCTCCATCAGCTGCGGCGGCAGCAGCGGCCAGCGCTCGCGGCAGTGGGCCGTGAAGCGGGGCAGGTCGCCATCCGGCAGGTCTCCGCCTGGAAGAGGTTCCCCGGCAGTCCAGGAATCGTCCGTGGACAGGGCCAGCACTGGCGCCAGCTTTTCCAGCGCATGCTCCGCCAGACGCCGGTAGGTGGTGATCTTGCCGCCATACACGGACAGCGCCGGCGCACCCGAGCTGCCGTGCTGCAGCTCCAGGTGGTAGTCGCGTGAAACCTGCTGCGCGGCTGCGGCGCTGCCATCATCGAACAGCGGGCGCACCCCGGAGTAACTGGCGATGACGTCGGCGCGCGTCACCGGTACGCGCAGGAAGCGATTGAGGCAGTCCAGCAGGTAGTCCTGCTCGGCCGCCGAGATCACGGGACGCGCCGGATCATCCGCAAAGGGCACATCAGTGGTGCCTACCAGCGTGTAATCCTGTTCGAAGGGGATCATGAAGATCACGCGCTTGTCAGGGCTCTGCAGCAGGCAGGCCTTCTCGCCGCCGTGAATGCGGCGCAGGATCAGGTGGCTGCCCTTGACCAGGCGCAGCCGCTGCGTCGGGGCAATCGCCAGGCTCTGCAGTACATCGTTTACCCAGGCGCCCGTGGCATTGACCAGCACCCGCGCTGTTGCCGTCCAGCTCCGGCCACTGCCGGTATCGCGCAGGGAGAGTTTCCAGTTGCCAGCTGCTTCTTCGGCGGCCAGCAGCCGGGTTCGCGTATGAATGCTCGCGCCACGAGCCGCCGCGTCCATGGCGTTGAGTACTACCAGGCGGCTGTCTTCGACCCAGCAGTCGGAGTATTCGAAGCCATCCCGCAGCGCTGGCTGCAGCGCTTCGCCCAGCGCAGTGCCGGTCAGGGGCGTGGCGCTGGAAGCCTGCAGGCGCTCCCTGCCGCCCGCGTGGTCGTAGATGAACAGGCCCAGGCGCAGCAGCCAGCGCGGCCGCAGGCCATCCACATAGGGCAGCACGAAGCGCAGTGGCCGGATGATATGCGGCGCAATCGCCAGCAGCCGCTCCCGCTCGGCCAGTGATTCGCGCACCAGCCGCAGTTCGCCCTGTTCGAGGTAGCGCAGGCCGCCATGAATCAGCTTGGTGCTGGCCGAGGAAGTATGCGCGGCAAGGTCATGCTGTTCGATGAGGCAGACCTTGAGGCCGCGACCGGCCGCATCCCGGGCGATGCCGGCGCCATTGATGCCTCCGCCCGCGACCAGCAGGTCGAACTCGGGTTCCGTCTCAGTCGTCGCCACGGACCCGGCCGCGCAGTTGCTTGGTGCGCCCCGAGCGCACCTTGCCGGACAGCCGCTTCTCCTTGGAGGCGCGCGTTGGCCGTGTGGCCCGGCGGGGGATGGGAGCGCGCCGCGCAGCCTCTACCAGTGCATCGAGCCGCTCCAGCGCATCGCGCTTGTTGCCTTCCTGCGTGCGATGGTTCCTGGCCACGATGATGATCTCATCGCCCTCAGTGAGCCGCCGCCCGGCCAGCTTCCGCAGGCGCTGCTTCGCCGCTTCATCCAGCTTGCAGTCGGCAACGCGGAAGCGCAGTTGCGCGGCGGTGGCAACCTTGTTGACGTTCTGTCCGCCGGGGCCGGCGGAGCGGATGAAAGTGATGTCGACGGCGTCGTCGAGCCGCGGAGTCACGGCCCGCCGCCGCGCAACTGCACCATGCGCACGTCGTGCTGTGCCACGGGAATGGTGATGCCATGCTGCCGGAACGCCTTCCAGATGGAACGGTTCACGTCCGAGCGCACATTGTTGACGCCTTGCTGGGGGTCGGAGATCCAGAACCGCAGTTCCAGGTCGATGCCCGAGTCACCGAAATGCATCAGCCGCGACGCCGGCGCCGGTTCCTGCAGCACGCGCGGATTGCCGTTGGCTGCGTCCACCAGCACCTTCAGCGCCGCTTCCGGATCGTCGTGGTAGCTGATGCGCACCGGCAGCTTCAGGCGCACGCGCGGATCCGAGTAGCTCCAGTTGATCACCGGATTGGTGATGAGCTGCTGGTTCGGAACCAGGGTATCCACGCCATCGCGGTCACGCACCACCACGTAGCGGCCGCGCAGCTCATGCACCCAGCCGAAATTCTCCGTGCTGGTGCCGGCCACGCCGGTGAAACTGATGACGTCGCCGGGCTTGATGGACTTGTCCATCAGCAGCACGAAGCCGCTGACGAAATTGCTGGCGATGGCCTGCAGTCCGAATCCCAGGCCGATGCCCATGGCGCCGGTCAGCACCGTCAGCGCAGTGAGATCGACTCCGGCCGCGTTGATGCCCAGCAGCACGCCCAGGCCCAGCAGGAAGAACTGCGTGAACTTGCTGATGCCTATGCGCGTGGACAGCGCAATGCCGTCGATCTTCATCACGCGCGACTCCAGCGCGCGCGATACCAGGCTGGCCACGACGATGAACAGCGTCACGACCACCAGGCCCTTGAGCAGCGACCAGATCGTGAACTGGGCCTTGCCGGGGATCAGGTCGATTGCATCCAGGCTGTTTTCGATGAAATCGAACCAGCCCAGCAGCGCGAACGCCAGCAGCACCCACAGCAGCAGCGCCAGGCGCTGCTCCCAGCGGCCGATCCAGCTGCGCGGGCCCAAGGCCAGCGCCAGCACGAAAATCAGCGCACGCACGCCCAGCAGCGCAACACCAAGCTGCAGCGCGACGTCGATCAATACCGGTTCCGCCTTGCCGGTGCCCAGCAGCGCGCGGGCGATCAGCAGTACAACCAGTGCCGCCAGCGCAACCGCACAGGCCGAGAGGCCGCGCAGTACCCGCGCAAGAACGCCGCGGGTACCGGCCAGAGGAGAGCGAGCCAGCGCATTGCGGGCGAACTGGCTGGCGATGAGCCCCGCCACGACAGCGAAGGCGATGATCAGGATCTGGGTCAGCGTGTCCGGGGAGGCCAGTCGATCGAAAAGTGCTTTCACCGGTATGTGCGACCTTAAGCGTTCAGGTCCGGAATGGACTGGCTCTGCAGCTTGGTGATCTGGTCCTTCAGCAGCAGCTTGCGCTTTTTCAGTCGCCGCATCTGGACCTCGTCGGTGTGGATGTCCATCGCCAGCCGGGAGATGATCTGGTCGAGGTCGCGGTGCTCGATGCGCAGCTGCCGCAACCGCTCGATGTTGCGGAACAGCTCTCGATTGACGTTGTCTTCGTCGTCGCCGGACATACCGTCACTCGTTGCCCATGATCCGTAGCCGCGGCAGCAGCGGCTCTATGCCTTCGGCTAGCTTAGCGAAGCGCCCCAGCGGACGCCACGGGAGGCCAGGCTCATGGAAGTCCGAGCCCGCGGTACCCGCGAGCGCATGTTGCCGCGCCAGTGAAGCCAGCCGCGTGGCGTCATTGGGCGACAGTCCCGGCAGGCTCACTTCCAGCGCGCTGCCGCCAGCGTCGCGGAATTCGGCGCATAGATTGCGCAGCGCGCCGGACGAAAGCCGGTAGCGATGTGGATGCGCCAGCACGGCGTGGCCGCCGGCGCTGCGGATGGCGTCGATGGCAAGCGGGAGGGCCGGCCATTCCTGCGGCACATAGCCGGGGCAGCCACGACCGAGGAATTTGTCGAAGGCATCCTGCACGGTCTTGGCCAGGCCCGCCTGCGCGATGGCGCGGGCCACATGGGTGCGTGTCGGTACAGCCGTCGAGGCCAGCACCCCGCTGACCGGATCCATGCCGCTGAGCTTGCGGCTGCGCTGCAGCTTCTCGCCGATGGCAACCACGCGCTCGCGCCGCAGGCGCAGCAGGTGCGCAAGATGTGTCTGCAATGCGGAGGAGCTGGGTTCGATGCCGAGCCCCACGATGTGGATCTCCTGGCCCCGCCAGCCAGCCGTGACCTCGACGCCGGCAACGAGGCTGATCCCTGCCGTGCGACAGGCCTGCTGCGCCTCCTCGAGGCCGGCCGTGGTGTCGTGGTCGGTCAGCGCCAGCACCGCCACGCCGCGCGCGGCGGCAAGCGCCACCACTTCTGCCGGCGGCAGCGTGCCGTCGGAGTAGTGGCTGTGCGTATGCAGATCGATGAGCCCTTCCATGCTCCGGGTATCATACGGGCCCATGCAATCCACCGTGCGCCTGCCAGACCACATCCGTACGCTGCTGCTCGATCTGGACGGCACATTGCTCGATCTGGCCTTCGACACGCATTTCTGGCTGGAAGTGGTGCCGGCGTATTTCGGCGCAAAGCGGGGCATGACCGGCGAGCAGGCGCTGCGCGAGGAAATCGGCCCGCGGCTGCGCGCCGCCGAAGGCACGCTCAACTGGTACAGCCTCGATTACTGGTCGCAGGCGCTGGAGCTGGATCTCTCCGCCATCAAGTCCGAGCACGACGAGCGCATCGCCTGGTTGCCGGGTGCGCAGGGCTTCCTCGGGCGGCAGCGCGCGGCCGGGCGCAGGCTGGTGCTGGCGACCAATTCGCATCCGGAGACGCTGCGCATCAAGGACCAGAAGGCGGACATCCGGCCCCACCTTGATGCCATGTACAGCTCGCACCAGTTCGATTCGCCCAAGGAACACGCCGAGTTCTGGCTGCGGCTGCGCGCCGTCGAGCCTTTCGACCCCGCACACACGGCCTTCATCGACGACAACCCGCGGGTGCTGCATGCGGCGCGAGCGGCCGGCATTGGCTGCGTGATAGCAGTGACCTATCCGGATTCAAGCCGTCCGCCACGTGAGCCGCCCGAGGGCTTTCTGCACGTGGCCGCGGTGGCCGCCATCGATTAGTCCCGGCTGAGCCCGCCGCTACCAGGCGGGTCGGGTTAGCCCCGACCGTGCGGCCGGCCGCGTCGTGGGCCACCGCCGCCGCCGCCTGGGCGTGCACCAGCAGGGCGCCCACCGCTGCGTGGCGGGCCACCGCGTCCACCACCGCCACCACCACTGCCATGGCGCGGTGCGAAGTCCTCACGTGGCTTGTGCTTGGGAAAATGCACGTCCCTGGCCATCAGTTCCGGCGCAATCGTGCCGCGCGGGATGGTGTGACCGATGTACTTCTCGATGTCGGGCAGGCACTGCGCGTAGTCCTCGCAGCCGAAGCTGATGGCATCACCTTCGGCGCCCGCACGTGCCGTGCGGCCGATGCGATGCACGTAGTCGGCGCAATCCTGCGGCAGGTCGTAGTTGAAGACATGGCTGACGTCGGGAATATGCAGGCCGCGCGAGGCCACGTCGGTGGCGATCAACACCGCCAGCTGGCCGCTGTGGAATTCCTTCATGTAGCGCAGGCGCTTGTTCTGCGGCACATCGCCGGAGAGCGCCTGGGCGTTGATGTGGTTGGCGCGCAGTACTTCCTCGAGCCGGTCGGCCTGCCGGCGCGTGTTCACGAACACCATGGTGCGCTCGGCCTTTGCCGCCCGCAGCAGTCCCAGCAGCAGCGGGATCTTCTCTTCCATCGCCGGGAAGTAGATCAGCTGGCGTACCTTGTCGGCGGTCACCTTGTCCGGCTCGATGCGCACCAGCTCCGGATTGTTCATGTGCTCGTAGGCCAGCTCGAGCACGCGCTGCGACAGCGTGGCGGAGAACAGCATGGACTGGCGCTGGTCGGGCGGTGGCATCTTGCGCAGCATGTAGCGGATGTCGGCGATGAAGCCCAGGTCGAACATCCGGTCGGCTTCGTCCAGCACGCACACCTGGACATGGCGCATGTCGAACACATGCTGCTTGAAGTAATCGATGATGCGGCCGGGCGTGCCGATGAGGATGTCGGCGCCATTTTCGAACTGGCGGCGCTGTTTCTCGTAGTCCACGCCACCGAAGACGCAGGCCAGCTTCAGCCCCGTGTGCTTGCCCAGCTGCATGGCGTCGTTGTGGATCTGTACCGCCAGCTCACGCGTGGGTGCGATCACGATGCCGCGTATTGCCGTCTTCGGCCGTTCGCCGCGGGGCACATGCGTCAGCAGCGTCTGGAACATGGAGACCAGGAAAGCCGCTGTCTTGCCGGTGCCGGTCTGCGCCTGCCCGGCGACATCCCTGCCTGCGAGGGCGAAGGGCAGTGTCTGCGCCTGAATGGGGGTGCAGCGCAGGAAGCCGGCATCCTGGATGCCGCGCGCCACACTGGGCTGCAGGTCGAAGCCAGAGAATGCCGGGCCATCCGGAGCGGCGTCGGCCTTGAGGGGGGTGAGTGGTGTGGCAGGGGCCGGATCGGCCAGCACGTCTTCCAGGACGTCTTCACTTTGCGGTTCGGATACGATGGGCGAACCGAACAACCTGCTCCAGAGCTTTCTGATCATATCCTCTCGATTAGTACGGGCTGGCGTCACGGGCCAGACCAGAGAACTTGCAAAACGCGCCGGGACCGGCTAAAAAAGCATTCATACACGGCGCGAATCCGGCGCCCTGGAACCAATCCCTAAACCCCAAGTCTAAACCCTTGACCGCATCCATGGCGCGGGATTTCTCTCCCCAGCCTGAAGCGCAATCGGCGCCACAAATCAACCCACCCAGACCCTGAATTATCCGCTGATTCAGCATCGTTTAAGGTCATTTCCCCTTTGGAGGCCTGCCCAGTGAGCAATCCACTGATCGTCCACACGTCGGACGCGACATTCGAAAATGACGTACTGAAATCTTCCGAACCGGTTCTGCTCGACTTCTGGGCTGAATGGTGCGGACCCTGCAAGATGATCGCGCCCATCCTCGACGAGGCCGCCAATGAATACAAAGGCCGCGTCCGGATTGCGAAGCTGAACATCGACGAAAACCCGCAAACCCCGCCTCGTTTCGGTATCCGTGGCATCCCCACGCTGATCCTGTTCAAGAACGGCAAGGTCGAGGCGCAGAAGGTCGGCGCCGTGTCCAAATCCCAGCTTTCCGCCTTCCTGGACAGCAACCTGACGCAGGCTTCGGCCTCCGCGGGCGGCAAACTGTGAGGGGCTACCTGGGCGGGCCGGGCGGCGGCCAGAACAGGCGCCAGGGCGGTGGCGGTGGCGGCGGCAAGCACCGTCGCGACGGTAATCGCGGCGGCGGGGGTGGCGGCGGTGGCGGCGGCAATGCCAATGGCAATGTCGGCCGGCATGACGAGATCTACGATCCGGAGCCGTTCGATCCGTCCGAAGACGGTGAAATAGTCAGCCAGGCCGAGCTCGCGCTGTCGCGCAAGTCCATGAGCCTGAACGAGCTGCGGGCCAAGCCCATCAACGGGCTGGTGAAGGTGGCCGAGTCGATGGGGCTGGAAAGCCTTGCCCGCTCGCGCAAGCAGGACATCATCTTCTCCATCCTCAAGCACCACGCCAGGAACGGCGAGCCGATCTACGGCGAGGGTGTGATCGAGATCCTGCAGGATGGCTTCGGCTTCCTGCGTTCGGCCGATTCCAGCTACCTGGCCGGCCCCGACGACATCTACATCTCGCCCAACCAGGTGCGCCGCTTCAACCTGCGCACCGGCGATTCCATCTCCGGCCTGATCCGCCCGCCCAAGGATGGCGAGCGCTATTTCGCGCTGATGAAGGTCGGCGAGATCAACTTCGACACGCCCGACAGTGCCCGCAACAAGGTGCTGTTCGAGAACCTCACGCCATTGCACCCGACGCAGCGCCTGAAGCTGCAGCGCGGCAACGGCAGCACCGAGGATCTCACGGCCCGCACCATCGACCTGGTCGCGCCCATCGGCAAGGGCCAGCGCGGGCTGATCGTCTCGCCGCCCAAGGCCGGCAAGACCATGCTGCTGCAGAACATCGCCACCGCCATCACGGCCAACCATCCCGAGGTCTATCTCATCGTGCTGCTCATCGATGAGCGGCCGGAAGAAGTGACCGAGATGCAGCGCACCGTGAAGGGCGAGGTGGTGTCTTCGACCTTCGACGAACCCGCCGCCCGCCACGTGCAGGTGGCCGAGATGGTGATCGAAAAGGCCAAGCGCCTGGTCGAGCACAAGAAGGACGTGGTGATCCTGCTCGATTCCATCACCCGTCTGGCGCGTGCCTACAACACCGTGGTGCCCAGCTCCGGCAAGGTGCTCACCGGTGGTGTCGACGCGAACGCGCTGCAGCGCCCGAAGCGCTTCTTCGGCGCCGCGCGCAATATCGAGGAAGGCGGGTCGCTGACCATCCTCGCCACCGCGCTGGTCGACACCGGCTCGAAGATGGACGATGTGATCTTCGAGGAGTTCAAGGGCACGGGTAACAGCGAAATCCACCTGGATCGCCGGATCGCGGAAAAGCGCACTTTCCCCGCGGTGAACATCAACCGTTCCGGCACCCGCAAGGAAGAGTTGATCACCGACCAGACCGAACTGGCCAAGATGTGGATCCTGCGCAAGCTGCTGCATCCGATGGATGAACTGGCAGCCATCGAGTTCCTGCTGGACAAGATGAAGGACACGAAGACCAATGCCGAGTTCTTCGAGGCGATGAAGCGATAAAGGCTGGCTGATGCGGCCTCTGCAGGGCCCTTTGCCGCAAGGCGTGGGTCCTGCATGTCGCAAATTGCAGCCAACAGGGCTTGAGGGCGAGTACCTCGTCACAGTCGCCGCCCTGCGACGTTGCCCGCCATGCGGGCCATGCCGGATCATGCCGGTCATGAACAGATGGACAGGTCTCACGCTGGCGGCGCTGGCCACGGCGCTGTGCGGCACTGCCGGTGCCGCGGACTCTTCCGCAACTGCGCCGCAAAACGCGCCACGCGAACTGTTGCAGCCGCCAAAGATGAGCACGCCCAGCCCCATCACCGACCGGCTGGCACTGCGCGGCATTTTCTACGCACCGCGGATTTCAACCGACCTGCGCAGCGACGCCTCGGATGGCACGCCCGGCACGCCAATCAACGGCGAGGACATGCTGGCCCTCCCCGACAAGATGAAGCAGGGCGGCATCGACATGATGTTCCGCCTGCTGGAGCGCCATCGCATCCGCGCGTCCTTCTATCAGCAGACCCGTTCGGGCGATACCGTCCTCGACGAACAGATCCGCTTTGGCGACGATGTTTATCAGGCCAACGAGCGTGTGCTGTCGAAGATGGATCTGCGCCAGCTGGATCTGGTGTACACCTATTCCTTCCTGCGCCGCGAGACTGTCGAGATCGGTGCCGGACTGGGCATCCACCTGCTGCAGATCGAAGGCGAGCTCGAGGCTCCTGCCAGCTTCGTGAGCGAGGAAAACAGCGTTGCCGGCCCGTTCGCCACGCTCGCTATGGATGGCACCTGGCGCTTCACGCCGCGCTTCTCGCTGAATGCGCGCGCGAACTACCTGACAGGCGATGCCAGCGATGTGCACGGTTCATACATGAACTGGCACGCCGACGTGCAGTTCCGCTGGAAGCGCAACTTCGCGGTGGGCGGCGGCTATACCTACACGCGCATGTACGTGGAAAGCACCGATGCGGGTGATTCAGGCACTTTTCGGCATCTCTATCGCGGGCCCGAGGCCTTCATCCGCGTCAGCTTCTGACGCTCAGGGCCGTACATAGGCGCGCAGCAGGCGATCCCAGATGCGATCCAGCGCTGGACCGCTGTAGCCTGCGGCGGCCAGCTGCGCGGTGGCCTCCGCTTCGTCGCAGAGATGGTGACGGCACAGCACGATCAGGGCGCCTGCCAGGCGGCCGAATGTCAGTGCCCGCGCCAGCGGCGTGCTCTGCATTGAAGGGGCGGCGGCCGACTGGGCTTCCAGCGCCTCCTGCGTGCGCTCGGACAACCCCCAGCTGGCTGCGATGCGCTTTGCCGTGACAGCGGCTTGTGTCTCCAGCGCGTAGCCGATCACCGCAGTGGCGGTGGGCTGTGCGGCCTGTCGCCCCAGGTCGATCATCACGCGATAAACGGCCACGGCGCCCAGTCCGTACATCAGGCCGAGCAGGTGGGCCGTGAACGGGTCGCAGTCCTGCGCGCGCGCAGCCCAGGCTTCCGCGGCGCTGGCGCTGCACAGGGAATATTCCCAGGCGATTTCGCCGAACCGGCCACGGCCCTGCGATGAATTCGCCGCCAGTGGCTTGACCAGGGCGGCAGCAATGATCGTGCGCAGCCCCTGCGTGCCCAGCATGGCGGCAGCCCGCTCCACGCTTTCGATCGGATTGCCGCTGACGCGATAGAGGGCGCTGTTCGCGGTACGCAGCAGCTCCCCGGTCAGCGAGGGATCCTGCGCAATGATGCGCGAGAGGGCCTTGAGCGAGGCTTCCTCGTCATTCACCGCTTCCAGCAGCTGCGGCAACAGCGACGGACGGCGTGGCGTGTAGCGCGGTTCCGTGCCGATACGGGCGAATTCCTGGCCGGCGCTCATCAGCAACTGCATCGCCACCGGGTCGGGCGAGTACTGCGCGCCGGTGGCGCGCTGGTCGTCGAGCGCGAGTGCATTCACACGCTGCTGTGCTGAAGGGCCCGGGACAAAGCGAAGGGGAATGGAGGCGCTGTCTGCCGGCTGCGCTGCTGCCGGACCGGCGGCGGCCAGGCTTTCCGGAGTCGACGCCGGAGTAACAGCCTCACCCGCGGCCCGGGTGCGCCGCATCAGCAAGGCAATCACCGCCACCAGCGCAACGCCGATGGCAATCAACAGAATGATTTTCATGAGCTCCCTTGAAGCGACAACGCGTCCCGGATGTTCTGCAGAGTCCGGTGGCGCAGTGCGACACCGTCGATCGGCTCATCTATCTCGCACAGATGCTGGATGCCGGCAAGTATTTCCTGGAGCCTGCGCGATGCCTCTCCGCTGCCGGTGTGCTGCTGCGCCAGCGTCGTCATTGCCAGCAGTTCGTGCAGGGCTCGCATGCGCGCATAGGCCTGGAACATGCGGGTAGAGGTTTCCGGCGAATCGCGCCAGTGGGTTTCGCCGAACTGCTGCGTAACCCTCTGCCCGGCGCCGAAGCAATCGAAGGCCGCACAGGAGGGATATCCATGCGTCGCCAGCGAGGAGTGAATGGCGCAGCGATGATCCATCCCGAGATGGCGGCAGGCTTCACCGGCAGGCTTGTCGTATCCGAAGCCCTGCTCTGCGTCAAAGGCGGGCGCCACGCAGCACAGCGCGACGCAGCGCTGGCAGTCGGGTTTCAGATGCGATGGAAGCGCCGTGGCCGGGCGTGGCATTGTGCGCATCATACCGGGGCAGGGTGGGGTTCCGCGCTAGACTGCCCACAAACAAAGGGGGGGGCATCATGCGCAAATCGAAACAGGCGTTGAGCCGGCGGGCAATCAGCTGGACATGCATCGCGGTGCTGGCGGCAGTCGCGGCTTGCTCGGGAAAGCCGGCGGAAAAGGCTGTGCGAGTTGAGGCGCCGCCGCCCGGCCCCAGGCTCTACATCCTGGATTGCGGGACCATCTCGCCCATGGATCCGGCACTATTCAGCCTGAAAAAAGAAGAGGTGAAGGGCGACGTCAGCTTCGTGTCACCCTGCTACCTGATCGTCCACCCCAAGGGAACACTCGTCTGGGATGTCGGCCAGGTGCCCGATGCGAAGATCAAGGATGACGGCACCGAAGCCGTGGAACAGGACATCCTGAAGGCCACGCGGCGCCTGGGTCCGCAACTGGCCGCGCTGGGCCATCCGGTGGAGAGCATCGACTTCGTGGCGATGTCCCACTACCACGCCGACCACACCGCCAATGCCAACGCCTTCGCGAAGTCCACATGGATAGTGCAACAGGCCGAATACGAGATGATGTTCAAGGAGGGCGACGTCAACATCCGCTCGCCTGAAACCTACAAGGACCTGAAAGACGCGAAGCGCATCACGCTCGACAACGCGGATCACGATGTGTTCGGCGACGGAACCGTGATCGTCAAGACGGCGCCCGGGCACACCCCCGGCCACCAGATGCTGTTCCTGAAGCTGCAGCATTTCGGCCCGTTGCTGCTGGCCGGTGACCTCTGGCACCTGCCGGAGGAGCGCTCACTGGATCGCGTTCCCACCTTCGACTTCGATGCGGCAATGACCCGCGCCACGCGCGTGAAGGTGGAGCAGTTCCTGAAAGACAGCGGTGCGCAGTTGTGGATCCAGCACGATCCACCTACCTATGCCGCGCTGAAGAAGGCGCCCGAATACTACGACTGAGCGGCAGGTGGTTCGTGACGCCGCTAGCCTGCCAGTGATTTGCCAAGGAAGCGCGTCGGGCCGGAATGGCCGTAGACCACGTCCCGGAAGCCATATCGTTCGTACAGGTGCCTGGCCGGCGTATTGTCGTCCTGGACCTCCAGCGTCAGCTTGCAGCAGCCGGCTTCGCGCGCATGTTCCTCGGCTGCGGCGAGCAAGGCGCGGCCGATGCCGCTGCCGCGATGGCCCGGCAGTACGGCCAGGTCATGGATGTTGAGCAGCGCGCGCGCCTGGAAGGTGGAGAAGCCGATGAAGCCCACGCACAGGCCGACGGGTTCTGCACGGTCAAACGCCAGCCAGATGCGCGCAGTCGGGTGCTGGATCAGGCCGGGGATCAGCCGCTCGCGCACGTCCGCAGACAGAGGCTGTCCGCCGCCACGGGGGTCGGAAGCATAGGAATCCAGCAGCGTTACGATGGCGGCCGCATCGTGCGCATCCTGCGGTGCAGCCCGCCGTACCTGCACGCGGCTCAGGTCGCGCGCCGCGTGCGGCTCACTGTGGCTTTTCGAGTCCATCGCGAGCCTTCGCCGTAGCCTCGGCGGCTTCGGCGAGCAGCCGGTACGAGACGTAATACTTGTAGATGTTGCGCACGTAGGTGGTGGTCTCGATGCCGATCCGGTCCGCGGTCACCACCTCGACGTGGTTGAACCACACGTCGGGGTTCAGGCCGCGCTTCTGTGCCTCCTTGCGCATCTTCGCCATGTTGCCGGGCCCGGCGTTGTAGGCGGCGAAGGCGAACAGGGTCCGGTTGGCCTCATCGAACTTGGCGTCCTGGAAGTACCGCTCCATCAGCTGATCCATGTACTTCGCGCCGGCATGGATGTTGTTCCTGGTGACGCGGATGTCCCCGACCCGCATCTCGCGGCCGGTCGCCGGCATGATCTGCATGATGCCGATCGCGCCGACGTGGCTGCGGGCCTTCGGGTCGAGGCGGGACTCCTGGAAGCCCTGTGCGGCCAGCAGCAGCGGATCGAACCCGTACTGGGTGCCGTAGCTGCGGAAGATCTCGATGGTCTGCGCAAAGCGCTTCTGGGCCGCCGCGGTGGATGAATTCTCCAGACCGCGCACGCGCTTGCTGGCCAGCGCCATCCGTGCGGCGACCGGGTGGGCTGCGCGGACGCTCTTCTGGTAGAAGTCAGCCAGCTCGGTCATCAGCTTCGGGCTGTTCTTGCGGATGACCCATCCCAGCTGTCCGCCGCTGCTCACGGCGACGCTTTCATTGACTCTTACGTCCGGCAGCAGCGGCGCCCACATCTGCGCAAGGAAATCATCCACGACGATATTGCGCACCAGGTCGGCGTTGAGCATGTCCATCAGCTCTTCGTCCTCGAGCGCATCCGGCACCAGTTCGATCCGGACGACGGGTTTGCGGGCGGCGCGGAACCGCTCATTCAGGGCGACCAGGCTCTGGTAGTAGCTGGAGGAGCGGCGCACATGCACGGTCTGGCCGGCCAGATCCTCGACGCTGGCGACCGGCGGCACATCCTTGCGGTTGAGGACCACTTCGTGGACGGTCTGCAAATTTTGCGGGACGAAGAAGTCCACCGTCTTCTGCCGGTCCGGCGTGACGGTGATGTCGCCGGCAGCAATGTCGCCCCTGCCTTCGGCGACCCCGCTGATGAGCTTGTCGCGGGTGGTCGGGATCATCACCAGCGTGATGGGCCGCTCGTCGAGCGCCTTGTGGTACTTGCGGTTCAGATGGCGCTCGAAGTCGCGCATCAGGTCCGCGGTGATGCCACGTTCGTGGCCGCGGTCGTTGAAGAAGAAAGTACGGCTGTAGGGCACCAGCACGCGGATCACCCGCTGCCGCTGCATCGTGTCGAAATCGCCCTGCCGGGAGGTGGAGGGGATCGACAGCGCGCGTTGGGTTTCCGCTGGAACCGGTTCGGCAGCCTGCGCTACCGTCAGCCATCCCAAAAGCAGTGGGCCAGCCGCAAGGCTGGCCCACACAAGTCGAGCCCTCAGGCTCTCAGTAGCCGCGCCAGACAAAGCCCAGCTTGAACTGCAATACGCCGGGCGTGCCGGCATTCGACAGGTCGATCCAGTGCTTCTCGGCCGACAGCCGCAGCGATGAAGTGCGCGCGAAATCCCAACGCACGCCCAGGCCAGTCTGGTAGGTGAACTCGTCTACGCCATGGGTCGGCTGCACCGTGGTGCAGATGTATCCGTACCAGGGATCCCACCAGCAGCCCGTCGACGGACGGCCACTGGGAATGTTGGTATCGATGAAGGAGTAGCCGATGCCCGCCATGATGAACGGTGTAACCGGACCTGCCATCAGGTTGTAGTGCAGATCCACCCGCGGGGTGAATGCTTCCATGTCGCCGCGCACGCCGCTGCCGGTGCCGTTGCCCAGTATGAGATTGCCGGTGTAGTCGACTTCCGAATAGTCGAACGCGAAATGCAGTTCCAGGTGCGGGTTGAAGCGGTAGCCGAAGTTGAACGAGATGCCCCAGTCGTCATCCAGGGCAATCGTCGAGCCACCATCGAAGTGCATCGTGGTGCTGTCCTGGTAGATGAGATCCATGCCGACATCCCAGCCGGCTTCGCGCGTCTGCGCACTGGCGACCCCGCCCAGCGTCAGCCCCGCCAACGCCAATGCCAAAATCTTGACTTTCATGAACGACCGACCCATACCCGCCTCCTTAAAACTAGTTCGCGGCTCTCAATGCCCCGGGATTATAGCCGTGGCGCCGACGAAACGATCGTACCTAAAAGGGCAACTAGTTGCTGCCTAGGAAGCGTTCAATTCGCCGAATGGTCTCCGGGTCGCGCAGCAACCCGCTGTGTCCCAACCCTTCAGTGGTATGCAGCAGGGCATCCGGTAGCTGCTGTTGCAGGCGAAAAGTGTCTGCATGAGGCACGATATCGTCGCGCCGGTCATGTACCAGCAGCACAGGTACACCGAATCGCGCAGTGCCCGGATCCAAGGCAAATCGCGAGGGATCGGCGCCAAAGCGCTGCCGAAACAGCGCGGCCATGCGCTCGCGCGTCGCTGGCCGGATACCGAACATCTGGTTGAAGGACTCGATGAGGAAGGGTGCGCCCGAGGGCATGCTGATCAGCACGGCCTTGCGCGGCCTGCAGGCGGGATCCGCGGCCGGGTCGGACAGCCGCAGCGCGATGGCCAGCGCCCCCAGGGAGTGGCCGATCAGGGCGTCTACCGCTCCAAAACGCGTTACGACGGCGTCCAGGGCCGCGATGAACTGGGGAAGGCTGGACGTTCCACCGGGAGATTGGCCGTGTCCTGGCGCATCCGGTGCCAGCACACGCCATCCGGCAGCTACCAGCGCTTTGGCCAGCGGCGCAAATCGCGGCGCGTGTGAGCCCCAGCCATGCAGGATCACTGCAGTGCGCGGGCCTTCACCCCACTCGTAGACATGAATCGCGGCCCCATCCGCCTCGGACAGGCGATGCACCCGCGCCTGCTGCAGGGCCGCCGCATCGGCAGGATCCAGCCGCCGCCGGTTCGGCATGAGGAACAGCCGGAACGCCAGCCTTGCCGCCAGCCGGCTGCTGAATGCCTGCAGGACATTCAGCGCGCCACGCAGCCACCGCAGTTGCGAACTGGAGACATGCGGCAGGCGGCGGGGAGCGTTGGACATCAGCTCCGGCGCAGCTCTTCCCTTGCGATGGCGCGGTAGCCGATGTCGCGGCGCGCCTGGGCGCCGTCGAAACGGACGGTGTCGACCAGCGCATAGGCTTCCTGCTGCGCGGCGCGCACGGTGGCGCCCAGGCCCACGGCACAGAACACGCGCCCGCCGGCAGTGACCACTTCGCCATTGCTTCCCGTCGTACCAGCGTGGAACAGCTTGCCCGGCAGCGCGCCGATCTGGTCGAGGCCCAGGATGACATCACCCTTGCGCACGTCGTCGGGATAGCCATGCGCTGCAATGACAACACCCAGCGAAGCGCGCGGATCCCATTCGGCCTGGACGGTGTCCAGCTTTCCTGCCAGCGCCGCCTCGCACAATAGCGTCAGGTCGGACCGCAGGCGCGCCAGCACGGGCTGGGTCTCCGGATCGCCGAAGCGCACGTTGTATTCAATGACGCGCGGGTTGCCGGCGTCGTCGATCATCAGGCCCGCATACAGGAACCCGACGAAGGGCATGCCATCCGCAGCGAGACCGCGCACGGTGGGGTCGATGACCTCGCGCATGATGCGTTCGTGTACTGCAGCAGTGACCACGGGAGCGGGCGAGTAGGCACCCATGCCGCCAGTATTTGGGCCCTGGTCGCCATCGCGCAGCCGCTTGTGGTCCTGGCTGCTGGCCATGGGCAGCACATGCTCACCGTCGCACATGACGATGAAGCTGGCTTCCTCGCCCGCGAGGAATTCCTCGATGACGATTTCGTGGCCGGCCTCACCGAAGCGGCCCTGCAGCATGGATTCGGCAGCTTCGCGCGCCTCCTGCGCAGTCTGCGCAATGATCACGCCCTTGCCCGCGGCCAGGCCGCTGGCTTTCACCACGATAGGAAGGCGCTGTGCCGCAAGCCAGGCTGGATCGAAATCCTCGCGCGTGAACCTGCGGTAGCCGGCAGTGGGAATGCCATGGCGCTGCAGGAATTCCTTGGTGAAGGCCTTGGAGCCTTCGAGCTGTGCAGGAGCCTTGCGCGGCCCGAAGCAGGGCAGGCCGCGCGCCGCGAACAGGTCGACGATGCCGGCCACCAGCGGGACTTCCGGACCGACGATGGTCAGCTGCACGCCTTCTCTCGCCGCCAAGTCGGCCAGTTCGTCCAGTCGCTCCGTTGCGATCGGCACATTGCGAACCTTGGGCTCGCGGGCCGTGCCAGCGTTGCCCGGCGCGACCAGCACTTCGGTAACGCGAGGGGACTGCGCACACTTCCACGCCAGAGCGTGTTCGCGGCCGCCGCCGCCGATGATCAGGACCTTGTAAGGGGTGGCGCTCACTGCAATGGTGCTAGTGGCGGAAGTGCCGCATGCCGGTGAACAGCATGGCGAGCCCGTGTTCATTCGCCGCCGCGATCACCTCGGCATCGCGCATCGAGCCACCGGGCTGGATGACTGCGGTCACGCCCTGGTTTGCGGCCACATCGACGCCATCGCGAAAAGGAAAGAAGGCATCGGAGGCCACGACTGCGCCGCGAACGGTGAGCCCGGCATCCTCGGCCTTGATTGCGCCGATCCGGCTGGAGTACACGCGGCTCATCTGGCCGGCGCCGATGCCCACCGTGGCGTTGTCGCGTGCAAAGACGATGGCGTTGGATTTCACGAAGCGGCAGACCGACCAGGCGAAGGCGAGATCGCGCCGCTCCTGCGCCGAGGGTTGGCGCGTCGTGACACAGGGCAGGGCGTCCACATCGACCCGGCCGATGTCGCGCTCCTGTACCAGCACCCCGCCGCCGACGCTGCGCAGTTCGCGCTCCGGCCGTGCAGCCTGCAAAGGCCCGGTGAGCAGAACCCGCACGTTGGGCTTCTCTGCCAGCACCTCGGCACAGCCTGGCAGCAGGGCCGGCGCCACCAGCACTTCGACAAACTGCTGCGCGAGGATCTGCCGCGCCGTGGCGGCATCCAGGGGCCGGTTGAAGGCGATGATGCCGCCGAAGGCTGAAGTTGGATCGGTGCGGTAGGCCTGTGCGTAGGCGTCGGCGAGGCTGCTCGCCATGGCTGCGCCGCAGGGGTTGGCATGCTTGACGATCACGCAGGCGTCGTGCGGGTACTGCCGCACGCATTCCAGCGCCGTGTCGGCGTCGGCAATGTTGTTGAACGACAGCTCCTTGCCCTGCACCGCCTTTGCGGCAGCGATGCTGTCCGTGGCTGCGCCCGCAACGCGGTAGAACGCCGCCTGCTGGTGCGGGTTCTCGCCGTATCGCAGCAGGGCGATGCGCGACAGCGATATTCCAAGCTCTGACGGGAAGGAGGAATTGGACTCGCCCTGGCGTGCGAGATAATCCGCTACCAGCGAGTCATAGCCTGCGGTGTGCGCGAAAGCCTTGGCTGCCAGCCGCGCCCGGAAGGCGAAACGGGTTGCGCCACGATGCGCCGCCAGTTCCTGCAGCAGTCCGTCGTAGTCGGATGGATCGACCACCACGGTGACATCGGCATGATTCTTCGCCGCGCCGCGCAGCATGGCCGGGCCGCCCACGTCGATGTTCTCGATGGCCTCGTCGTAGCTCACGCCCGGCTTGGCAATGGTGGCGGCAAAGGGATAGAGATTGACGATCAGCAGGTCGATGGGTTCGATGCCTTCACGCGCCATCACCGCATCGTCGGTGCCGCGCCGGCCCAGCAGGCCACCATGAATGCGCGGATGCAGTGTCTTGACGCGCCCGGCCATGATCTCCGGGAATCCGGTGACGTCCGCCACCTCGCGCACCGGAATGCCTGCATCAGTCAGTGCGCGCGCAGTGCCGCCGGTGGAAATCAGTTCGATGCCGCGCGCGACGAGGGCGCGCGCCAGATCATTCAGGCCGATCTTGTCGGAAACCGAGAGCAGTGCGCGCCGGACCGGCTGATCCATGAAGGGAGTCGGGGCTGGCTCAGGCCGACAAGCCGAATTGACGCAGCTTCTTGCGCAGCGTGCCGCGGGTAATGCCGAGGATGACGGCGGCCTGGCTCTGGTTGCCGCTGGCGTAGTTGAGCACGGTGCGGAACAGGGGTTCTTCGACCTCGCGCAACACCATGTCGTACAGGCGGGCGGGCCGATGACCGTTGAGGCTGGCGAAATAATCCGACAGGGCGCGCTCGGCGTGGTTACGCAGCGGCAGGTCGAGAGCGCCCGGGCTGCCGTTCTTCCTCGTCACGGCCACCTTGCCGTCCTTCTGACTCGTTGCCCGCATTCGCTCGCTCCTGTCCCGGATTCTTGTTCTCGTTATCGGTCCACTTCCCAAAGCACGCGGCCGCTACTGCGAACTGCGCCGACGATGATTCCGCGGCCATCAACTGCGGCCGGAAATCCGTTGTGTCGGTGTGTTGTTGGCAGTACCAGCCGAGATGCTTGCGTGCTATCCGTACGCCGGCCGCTTCTCCATGAAAAGCGTACAGCGCCGTGATGTGCTCAAGAATGATATCTCTGATCTGCGTGCGCAAGAGCGGCGCGGATTTTTCTCCCGATCCAAGAAATGAATTGACTTCACGGAAGATCCATGGCGAGCCATGCGCTGCGCGACCGATCATCACTGCCGATGCGCGAGTGAATTGCAGCACGGAACAAGCCTTTTCCGCACTGTCAATATCTCCGTTGGCAATTACGGGAATCGCAGCCTCGGCACAGATGTCGCGGATGGTGTCGTACTCGGCCTGGCCCTCGTAGAAGTCAGCGCGCGTACGTCCATGCACTGCAATGGCGCGCACGCCGGACTGTGCTGCGATGCGTGATATCTGTAATGCATTCACGCGCGTGCGATCAATGCCAGTGCGGATCTTGACAGTCACTGGAACAGCAACGGATTGCACCACGTGTTCCAGGATGCGTCCTACCAGAGCCTCATCGCCCAGCAGCGCCGAGCCGCAGAGCTTGCCGTAAACTTTTTTCGCCGGGCAGCCCATGTTGATGTCGATGATCTGCGCGCCCAGGTCGACATTGGCGCGCGCGGCATCGGCCAGCTGCACAGGGTCATTTCCCGCCAGCTGCACCACGCGCGGTTCCGGCTCGCCTTCGTGATTCATCCGCGAGCGCGTCTTGGCGGTGTGCCATAGCCGTTGATCCGAGGTGATCATCTCCGAGGGCGCAAGGCCCGCGCCGAAGCGCCGGCACAGCACGCGGAAGGGCCGATCGGTGACTCCGGCCATGGGCGCCAGCACGGTGGATGAGGCAATCCGCCATGGTCCGATGCTGTAACCCTCTGGAGGGCTGCTCACGGGTCGTTGCTGCAGTGGAGCTGGCCCGCAGCGTCGGGCAGGCAGGCGTCCAGTTCGAAACCCACGGCCTGACGGTTCGGATCATCCAGCGTCAGTTCGGCGTCCAGGCGCTGGTCGGCGCGCATGCGCGAGGGCGGGTCGCCATGCAGGTATTCCTGCGGGGCGACAGCCGTGGTGCTCAAGGCATTCCCGAAGCGGTCCTGCAGCGTCACGCGGATCATCGGTGGTGGCTGGCTGGCGGTAGCGCGGTTCTGCACGCTGGCGCGCAGCATGATCTTCGAGGCGCCACCGGGCATTGCCTCGCCCCCCAGTTGCCGAAGGTCATAGGCTTTCAGATTCCACCGCGGATCCAGGCTCACGCCGAACAGGCCATACACCGCGCGAAGCGGGCGTTCGGCCCAGGCCTGCGTTACCAGTTCCTGCCGATAGTGATGCACCATCTGGCCGGCGAGCAGCGCCACCAGCAGCCCTGCGGCCAGCTTCCAGCCCCAATGAGTTGCCGGCGCGTTGATTGCAAAGTCTGCTTCGGATTGCGGCTCCTGCTCCGGCTCTGGATCATCTTCGTACTCAATGACGACTTCCTCGGCCTCGAGCTCATCGTCGTCGATCTGGTCCGCGATGCGCCGCAGCTGGGCATCGACGTCTTCTTCGTCGACATGCTCCTCGGTCTGCAGGAAGCCATCGCCCTCGAGCACGATGGTTTCGAAGGTCCCGGTGGCAAGCTGTTCCACCACATCGACCTGCTCCGCCAACCGCGGCGCGACGGGCGTGATCCGTGACCACTCTTCGGCGGTGCCGATTTGTTCCGCGGCGTCAAACTCCGGTTCGGGCTCCGATGCTGCGATCCCGATTGCCGCCTGCGGCGCCGCCGGCGCCTCGTCCAGTGCCGGTAAGGAAGTGGTGCCCGTAGCCACATGGCCGGACTGCTGCTCGCTCGCCAGATCCTCGGCCAGCGATATCAGCGCATTGAATACCCGGTCGCAGCGGCCGCAGCGCACATAGCCCTGGCCCACGCGCAGGTCCGAAGGCGTGACTGCAAGGTGCAGGCGGCAGTTCGGGCAGGTGGTGAACATGTCGCTCATGACGATGCGCCAGCAGGGGCGGAAGGCAAGGTGCCAGCCAGCGCGCTCCAGCCTTCGCGCTCGGCGAACACCGACAACTCCAGCCACTGCGCGAAGCCGGCCCGCACTTCATGCACCTGCTGTTTGAGGATTCCGGCCAGCACCAGCTGACCGCCTGGACGCAGCAGCCCGCAGAGCCGCGGTGCCAGCTCCACCAGCGTGCCGGCCAGGATGTTCGCGATCACGACATCCACTCCCCGCGGCAACGATGCATCGTCATCATGTACCAGCACGCGCGATTCCATCCCATTGCCCTGCGCGTTGTCACGCGTGGCTATCAGTGCCTGCGGGTCGATGTCGCTGGCATGCGCGGCGCGCGCGCCCAGCAGCGCGGCGGCAATGGCCAGCACGCCCGAGCCGCAGCCATAGTCGATCACGGTGGCGTCTGCCGGCATTCGCGAGTCCAGCCAGGCAAGGCACAGAGCGGTAGAAGGGTGGGTGCCGGTTCCAAAGGCCAGGCCGGGATCCAGTCGCACGCACACGGCATCGGGATCCGCGGGTTCCGTCTCGTGCTTTGGCACGATCCACAACCGCCGGCCGAAGCGCATGGAATGGAAGTCCTTCAGCCATTCGCGTTCCCATACGCGGTCGGCGATGCGCTCGACCTGGATGCGCTGGGCCGGCAGCTCGAGGGCTTCGGCCAGCACGAGGATCAAGCCAGGGTCCGCCGATTCGGCAGGGAAAAGCGCCTGCAATATCGTCTGCGGCCACAGCCGTACCTCGCCCGGAGCAGGTTCCAGGATGGCGTCATCGACGGCATCGGTGAGCGTGACGGAGAGCGCGCCGGCCGCGAACAACGCAGCCTCCGCCGTCTCGATGCGGGCTTCGAGCTGGTCCAGGCCCTTCAGATCAACGCGCAGCGAGAGATAGCCGGCCATTCGCGCGCCAGAGGCTACTTGAGCCCCAGCCGGCGCTCCAGATAGTGGATGTCCAGGCCACCCTCGCCGAATGCGGTGTGGCTGAGGATTTCCTGGTGCAGCGCCGTGTTCGTCTTGATGCCCTCGACCACCAGTTCCACCAGCGCGTTTTTCATGCGCGCGATGGCCGCATCGCGGTTCTCGCCATGCGCGATGAGCTTGGCCACCATGGAATCGTAGTTCGGTGGCACGGTGTAGCCGGAGTACACATGGCTGTCGACGCGGATGCCCGGGCCGCCAGGCGCATGCCAGCGCTTCACCAGGCCAGGCGAGGGCATGAAAGTGCGCGCATCCTCGGCGTTGATGCGGCATTCGAGGGCATGCCCGCGGAACTGGATATCGCTCTGCACGAAGGGCAGCTTCTCGCCCGAAGCCACCAGCAGCTGCGTCTTCACCAGGTCGATGCCGGTGATCATCTCTGTAACGGGATGCTCGACCTGGATGCGGGTGTTCATCTCGATGAAGTAGAACTCGTTGTCCTGGTACAGGAACTCCAGCGTGCCGGCGCTGCGGTAGCCCACGGCGCGGCAGGCCTCCACCACGCGCTCGCCCATCTTGTCGCGGACCTTCTGCGACAGGCCGGGCGCGGGCGCTTCCTCGATCACCTTCTGGTGCCGGCGCTGCATGGAGCAGTCGCGCTCGCCCAGGTGCACCACGTTGCCGTGGTTGTCGGCAATCACCTGGAACTCGATGTGCCGCGGCTTCTCGAGGAACTTCTCCATGTAGACCTGGCCGTTGCCGAAGGCCGCCAGGGCTTCCTGCTGCGTGATGTTGATGGCATTGAGCAGCGCCGCCTCGGCGTGCACCACGCGCATGCCGCGGCCACCGCCGCCGCCCGACGCCTTGATGATGACCGGGTAGCCGATGTGCCGTGCGATGCGCAGGTTCTCGTCGGCATCAGCGCCCAGCGGGCCGCCGGAACCAGGCACGCAGGGCACGCCGGCCTTCTTCATCACGTTGATGGCCGAGACCTTGTCGCCCATCAGCCGGATGGTTTCGGCCTTCGGCCCGATGAAGGTGAATCCGCTCTTCTCCACGCGCTCGGCGAAGTCGGCGTTCTCCGAAAGGAAGCCATAGCCCGGGTGGATGGCCACCGAATCGGTGACCTCCGCGGCGCTGATGATGGCGGGCATGTTCAGGTAGCTCAGCGGCGAGGCCGGCGGCCCGATGCACACTGTCTCATCCGCCAGCAATACATGTTTCAGGTTGTTGTCGGCCGTGGAATGCACGGCCACGGTCTTGATGTCCAGTTCGCGGCAGGCGCGCAGGATGCGCAATGCGATCTCGCCGCGGTTGGCAATGACGACTTTGTCCAGCATGGCTTGGTGTTTGCTCGCCGCTGTTATTCGACTACGAAGAGGGGCTGGCCGAATTCCACTGCCTCGCCGTTCTTCACCATGATGGCGGTGACCTTGCCGGCGCGGTCGCTCTCGATCTGGTTCATCATCTTCATCGCCTCGATGATGCAGAGCACCTGGCCTTCTTTTACATCGTCGCCGATCTGCACGAAGGGCTTGGCCGTGGGCGAACCTGCGGCATAGAAGGTGCCGACCATGGGTGCCGGCACGATGTTCGCATCATCCTTGCGCCGCGCCAGCGGCGTCGGTGCGCCGGCAGCTGCAGGGGCATCGTGCGCCAGGGCGGCCGGTGCCGCCGCAATCGGCGCGGGGGCATGGAAGTACTGCGGCGCCATGGCGCCGGTGGGCATGCGGCTGATGCGCACGGCTTCTTCGCCTTCCTTGATCTCGATCTCGGCGATGCCGGATTCCTCCAGCAGCTCGATCAGCTTCTTGACCTTGCGAATGTCCATGAAAACTCCTGCAGAAAAAGCAAAACAGTGATGGGTGGCTGGCGCGGCTCAGCGCGTGGCGGTGGCAGCCAGCCGGCTGGCTGCGGCGCGCAGTGCCAGCTCGTAGCCCAGTGGGCCCAGTCCGACGACCTGTCCCACTGCGATATCCGAGAAATACGAATGCCGACGGAATTCCTCCCGCGCATGCACGTTGGAAAGATGCACTTCGATAAAAGGCAGCGACACGCCCAGGATGGCGTCACGCAGGGCGATGCTGGTGTGGGTGAAGGCGCCCGGGTTGAGAACCAGGAAGGCAATGCCCTCGGATCTGGCCTTCTGCACCCGGTCGACCAGTTCATGCTCGGCGTTGCTCTGGTAGGCCACCAGTTCATGGCCCAGTTCGCCGGCCAGCGCGGCGCAGCGCGTAACGATGGCGTCCAGCGTGTCCTGGCCGTACAGTCCCGGTTCCCGGGAGCCGAGCAGGTTCAGGTTCGGGCCATTCAGCAGCAGCAGTCGCGCCATTGCGTGTTGTTATCCGCCCGCGGGCGCTCCAGTACTCAGCTGGAGCGCATTTAACCCCAAAATCGCCTAATTTGCTGACAATTTCGGGGATTCTGGCGGCAGGGCGGCCCGCTTGGTGGCGATCTGCTTCAATCCTTCGCTGATCTGCTGGCGGGCGGCGGGAAGATCCAGCTGCCCGGCATCCAGGGCGACTACCCGGTTCAGGATGAGATCTATCTCCTCCTGATGCAGTTCACCCACCTTCAGGGCAACCAGCCGCTGGCGGCTGTCGGCAAAGACCGTGAACGGGAAATTCGGCTCCATGCCGAAGGCCGATACGGCGGCCAGGCCGTCCTCTTCGCCGATCAGCAGCGGATAGCTGATGTTTGTTTCCTTCGCGTATTTCAGTACGTCATCGCGGAAATCCACCGCGATGCCGATGATCTCGAGCTTCTGCCCGGCGCGCTGTGCGTGAACCTGGTTCAGCAGCGGGATTTCCCGGCGGCAAGGCGCGCACCAGGTGGCCCAGAAATTCACCATCAGCGGCCGGCCTGCCCACTCGGAAAGCCTGCGCTTCTTGTTGTCGCGATCCGCCAGTTCGATATCCGGAACAGTCTCGGGGATTTTCTTCGCTGCCGGTTCGCTCCCGGGTGTTGCCGCGGCCGCAGGGGCCGATGCGGTCTGGTTCGCAGGCCCTGCGTTTTCCCTGTGTGCGCGCTGCTGCAGGAGGAACCCCAGTGCTGCGGCCGCAACGACGGCCACCGCGATCAGTACGCCTTTCTTCATGGGGCGATGGTACTGAAAAGTGCTACTGGAAGGCGCGTGCAGTAAGGGGCGCGAATTCCGCGGCCTTCATGAAGCCCACGACGCGGAATTCGCGCCGCTCCTGACCGTCCTTGCCGTAGAAGATGATGCTTGGCGGACCGAAGATGCCGAAGTGCTTGAGCAGGACCTGGTCGACCTCGTCGTTGGCCGTCACATCGGCCTGCAGCCACACCGTGTTAGCCAGCGCCGTGCGCACTTGCGGCTGCGGGAAGGTGTACTTCTCCATTTCCCTGCAGGACACGCACCAGTCGGCGTAGAAATCGAGCATCACCGACTTGCCGGCGGAATTGGCCTGCGCGATCTGCGCATTGAGATCCTCCAGCGACTTGATGCGCTGGAAGGGCAGGTCCACATGTGCGGCTGCAGCCTGCAGCGGCCGCAGCGGATCGGTGGCTCCCTTGAAGTAGCCGATGGCCAGGAGCACTGCATACACGCCCGCTGCGGTTCCGAGCGCACGCGCGACGCCGCGCCCGGCGCCGCTGCGCAGGCGGGCGCGGTACAGCACGATCACCAGTGCAATCAGCGGCAGCATCCACGCCAGCAGGGCGATGCGCTCGGGCAGGATGCGCGAGAGCATCCACACCGCCACCGCCAGCATCAGCGCGCCAAACACCTGCTTTACTGTGTCCATCCAGGCGCCCGCTTTCGGCAGCAGCTGCCCGGCCGAGGCGCCCACCACCAGCAGCGGCATGCCCATGCCGATGGCCATGCTGAACAGCGCCAGTCCGCCACGCGCCATCTGGCCCGACTGGCCGATCACCGACAGCGCCGCAACCAGTGCGGGGCCAACGCAGGTGGTGACGATCAGCGCCGACAGCGCCCCCATCACCACTACGCCGATGTAGCTGCCAGACTTCTGCTGGTTGCTCATCTCGGAGAGGCGGGTCTGGATGAAGGAGGGCATCTGGACCGTGAAGAACCCGAACATTGATAACGACATTGCAACAAACAATGCCGAAAACAGCAGGATGATCCAGGTCTGCTGGAACAATGTCTGGGCCTGCTGGCCGGCCGCCGCAAAGCCCACGCCGGCGGCGGTATAGGTGGCGGCCATGCCCAGCACGTAGGCCACCGACAGCGAGAAGGCCCGCGCCCGGGTCACGCTGGCACCGCCAGCAGTGATGATGCCGGCAACGATGGGCACCATCGGCAGCACACAGGGGGTGAAGGCCAGCAGCAGGCCGGCAAGGAAAAAGGCGCCAGCCATCAGGAAGATGTTGCCGTCGCGGATCATGCCCGCCAGGCGATCCTGCTCGGAGACGTACCCGCCTACGCTGCTGCCACTGCCGGAAAGGGCTGCCACGGTCGTGGCTTCCGGCATCGCCACGTTGAACACCGTGGTGACGGGCGCATAGCACAGGCCGGCGTCGGCGCAGCCCTGGTAGGTCACCTTGATGGGCAGCGTGAACGCCTCCTTGGAGCCGCGCGAGACGGGCAGGCGAACAGTGACGTCCTGGTGGAAGACATGATGCTCGCCCTGGTCATCCACCTTGGGCTCCCCGGCAGGCATGTCGGGAGTGCCCAGTGCCGCGGGGTGGCCTGCATCAACCGCGAACTTCATCCTTTCGCGGTACAGGTAGCAGCACTTGTTGACCCGGAAGCTCACCTCGACCCGGTCGGGGGCGGTAGCCTCGACGGTGACCTGGAACGCCTTCTCCACGGGGAGGAAGTCGTCCTGGGGGTTTCCGAGTGCCACGATTGAGCCGGCGTCTGCTGCCGCGGCAGCCATAGGCAGGCTTGCCAGCAATCCCAGCAGGGCAGCCAACGGGGCGGCAAAGCGAGCCAGGCGGGCCATACGAGGCATGGGGACTCCAGAAGGGGTCAAATCCGGGCGGATTCTACAGACAGGGTCCGGGTAAAGACGTGGACTGCCCTTGAATCCTCAGGTTCCGCCGCTATCATACCCACCCGTTAGCAGCCGACTCATGAGAGTGCTAACAAGATTTCTCCTCCCCACCAAAGCTCAACTCATAAGGAGTGGCAAGCATGAAGATTCGCCCCCTCCACGACCGCATTCTCGTAAAGCGGCTCGAGGAAGAACGCACGTCAGCTGGCGGCATCATCATCCCTGACACCGCGACCGAAAAGCCCGTACAGGGCAAGGTCGTCGCGGTAGGCAAGGGCAAGATCCTGGAAGACGGATCGGTCCGCGCGCTCGACGTGAAGGTCGGCGACAAGGTTCTGTTCGGCAAGTACGGCGGAACCGAAGTGAAGGTCGATGGCGACGAACTCCTGGTCATGCGTGAAGAAGACGTCATGGCCATCATCGAGGGCAAATAATCATGGCTGCTAAAGACGTACGTTTCGGTGACGACGCCCGCGTGAAGATGTTCCGCGGCGTCAATATCCTGGCCAATGCCGTCAAGGCGACGCTGGGTCCCAAGGGCCGCAATGCCGTGCTCGAGAAGAGCTTCGGCGCGCCGACGATCACCAAGGACGGCGTGTCCGTCGCCAAGGAGATCGAGCTCAAGGACAAGTTCGAAAACATGGGCGCGCAGCTCGTCAAGGAAGTGGCTTCGAACACTTCTGACGAAGCCGGCGATGGCACGACGACTGCCACCGTGCTGGCGCAGGCCATCATCCGTGAAGGCCTGAAGGCCGTTTCCTCGGGCCGCAACCCGATGGACGTGAAGCGCGGCATCGACAAGGCCGTTGGCGCGGCGATCGACGAGCTGAAGAAGCTCTCGAAGCCCTGCAAGGACAACAAGGCCATCGCGCAGGTCGGCACGATCTCCGCGAACTCCGATGAGTCCATCGGCAAGACCATCGCGCAGGCGATGGACAAGGTCGGCAAGGAAGGCGTGATCACCGTTGAAGAAGGCTCGGGCCTCGACAACGAGCTGGATGTCGTCGAAGGCATGCAGTTCGATCGCGGCTACCTCTCGCCGTACTTCATCAACAACCAGCAGACGCAGGTTGTGGATCTCGAGAAGCCGCTGGTGCTGCTCACCGAGAAGAAGATCTCGAACATCCGCGAGATGCTGCCGCTGCTGGAGCAGGTCGCGAAGTCCGGCCAGCCGCTGCTGATCATTGCCGAAGACGTCGAGGGCGAAGCCCTGGC